>Ga0114968_10000003_pt1 | contig 242451 bp, 278 predicted proteins | sample M_130807_EF_Meta_FD_87020 | JGI IMG/M metagenome (GOLD analysis project Ga0114968, IMG submission 87020) | Freshwater microbial communities from Lake Montjoie, Canada to study carbon cycling - M_130807_EF_MetaG | ecosystem: Environmental > Aquatic > Freshwater > Lake | place: Lake Montjoie... | reverse complement strand
TGCGGATTGTTGTCAAACATATCACGAATATCTTGTTCACCAATACCTTCTGTGGCATTGAATGTGTAGATCTCGTAGTGTCTTTGAGAATTAAACTGTGCCCTAAGCTTTAAGTGATATGGGTTTGCATACGCATGTTTTGGCGATTCTTTGCCTTGTAGCTTTTCCCAGAACACACGTTGGTGATCAGCAGTGATATCGGCCACATATTCTAGACCGTTGCAGTCCCACATTACCAAGAATTGATGTTCAGAATAGTTCACAGCCGAAACCTTGTCAAGTATTCACGTGCTAGACTTAGATCTTCCACCACAAGATCCTCAACTACTTCATGAAGCACCATACGCATCAGTGTATCACTCATCACACGATCACTGGCACTCAAGGTAGCCTGCCATTCTTCTACTTCTTGCATGCTTTCAAGACTCCACATGTGATCCAACAAGTCCACCTGATGAGGTGTGAGATTTGTGAGTGTAATTGGTTTATTGTTCATCACAGTATCTTGACGCGGTTAAGTTGGGTTTGGTTGTCGCGATGAGCTTTTACTGTACCAACCAAGTTGATTTGTGTAGCCGAATTCAGCTGATGCTTGTAGCTGAAAAACACGGCTTGATTGTCTTGGGTAATTGCTGTAACCCAAAAGATTCCATAAGTTTGACTGTATTTGGCACTGACAACTTCCGCAGTCAACGATACTTTGTCACCAATTTTGCCAATAAGTCCGCCGCCAGCACTACGCACACGATCCTGGATTGACTGGCGTACCAGCGCACGTTGATGGCTTTGTGGCAAGCATGCGACCACTGCCAGTTCCAAACGATGTTGCACACTGTTAAATTTGTCTTCAACTGCCACAACCTTGGCAACACTGGCGTCAAATTCGCTGAGTTGACCCTTGAGCGCACGGAAGGTCAGATCATTCTGCAGAAACCCACGACACTCACGACCGGTTGCACGATCTTCGTCAGTGATGGTGCCAGGCACAGCCAAGAAGTCCATCATGATGTCACGATTGCGCTTTTTGAGAGTCTCGTGAGAACCATCTTCATTGATCTTGATCTGGTCTTCTTTGACATACTCACCGTTAACACGTTGTGCCGCTACGGCCGCACCCCAAACATCATCAACTGAATAATCAAATGATTTCATGTTGGGTTTGGTGGCACGGGGCTGAACAAAATAACTGGTATAACTCATTTTTGTTCCTTGTCAACAATGTACTCAAACAACACAAACTTGGCACGATTCAAAGTTTTGCGAGCCGCTTCTTCCATGCCGTGCGCAATTTCTTCTTGCGCATCGCTCATCATGCCAGCGGCAACCATTGCAGGACCAGAAAGCTTGAAAGTAATGCTGGACTCAACACTGGCACGAAGTTGAGCTTCTGTACAACCGTACATCGAACGCTCACGTTCTTCTTGAATGTTGCGGCCAACTGTGGCACGGATTGATTCTGTTGCTGTCATGCTAGGCTCCTTTGTTTCTTACTATGCTTCTATTATACGAAATTCACCATTTCTGGTCAACCAGATAGAATGTAATACTTGAGTATTAAGAATAAAAAGGCTCGTTTTTGTAGCCCAGAGCACTGTAAACGCACTCGCGCACAGCGGTGTCCATAGCTTCGCCAAACTCTTTTTGCTCGCCCAGAGCAGACAGAGCTCGTTGGGTCTGGGCCCAGGTCAGATTGTTGGCGCGAGCGGCCAACACAATAGCATGCACGGCCGCGTTACCAAGTTCGGTAAACATGTCATAGTCCGGGGTAGAACCAGTGAGTTCGTAATCAATTTCAATGTCCATAATAATCAACTCCTTGTTGCTTACAATACTAGTATTATAGCAAACCAGTAGATTTCGGTCAAGTAGATTTTTGTTGTGTTTTTACAACACGTCTAACTGCGGAATTTTGTTGTTTTTTTGCAACAAACTCCCGGTCTACATAATACTGTATCAAACGCCGCTGAATCATAGTGATCAAATCACCTTGATCATCGTCTACAACAAATCGCACCGGACAATGTGCCCAGGTTCTGTTAGTGTTGAATTCTGCGAACCAACGTCGATGATCTTTGTTAGTGACATCAAATACTACCCAGGGACGTCCAAATAATGCAAGTCTGCTCATAATTATACCTTAAAGTAAGAATAGTGATTGTCTAAACTCCAAGTTGCGGTATCAACCACAACACTGTCGTGAGTTTCAACTTCAACACCAAGCTCTTGATAACGTTTCCAAAACCAGTAAATGTCTGGTGTAGTGCTTCCCAACTTGGTTGAGTTCAATCGCTTGTGCTTTTCCCGGCTGAGTTGGCAGGTGGGAATGTTGAGCGCCTCATCAACTGTGAGTCGGTTGAACAGCAACATATCTCGTGCCACACTTGCAGGAATCACATGTTCAAACTCTGTCTTGGTACCATGTGCTAGGCCTTTTTCTCGGTAGTGAGCACCAAAGTTTTCTTTGATGGCATAGCCATGGTATCTACGCAACAATACATCAATCATGTCTCGGATAAGACGTGCAGTTTGATCTTCGACCTTGAGCTGTCGGTACATCGCTACATAACGCTCAATCTCGCTTTTACAAAACTGTTGAGTAGCATCATAACTGGCGCCGCCACGTTTTACAGGTGTGGGTTTCTTTTGTGCAAACCCTGTGACACGTTCCATTAGTGTTTTCATTGTTGTTCCTTGTCTTGTTCGTATTGTTTGATCATTCGATACACAGGTTCCATTCTTTCTTGAAATACGTCAGGCGCCTGAAGTGCCGTCCGTTGCATATCCCAGTCGGTAGGATAGTGTCTAAGACACCATCTAGCCTGTTCTTTAATTGCTTTTGGGACACGCGGCGTGTTCAAGATCTCAACTAGAAACTTTTGAGTCTGAACAACTGCTCGATATCTTTCATCAGGTAATGTCATTAGAACATGTCCTTTACATCAGGTGTGTAAACACTGAACGGCATCTTGGGAAACTTAAATCCAGCTGGTTGTGTGGGAACCCAAGTTGAGTTGAGTTGGTGCCAAAAGAACGCCGTACCTTGTGGGGTGTTCTTGTTGTTACGTGGAGGGTCAGTCCAGTCAGTTTTAGGACGTCCTTTGTTGTGCTTGTTCCACGCATTGATGTTGGCTTGATGACACTGTTCCCAATACGGGCCTTTAGCATCAAAGTTTGCGTCAAACAAGTCAACACAATGCTGAGCCAAGTCTTCAATCTCGGTATCAGTATAGGTAATGTCTTGCTGTTCACAGATGTTAAGGAACTCCATGATGATGGGAATTTCCTTAGTGTTAATAGGACGTTGTTGCAAGCCCACAACATACTTGCCGTATACAGCAAACTTCTTTACCACGTTGACACTAGAGTCGTTGATCTCGTTGAGACGACTAATAGCACCAACTTGATCTGTGTCGTTGAACTTGTCGGCAGTCATAAACATGCCTGCGGCCGCAATGGCTTGCCACTTGGCATGTGCATCTACCCATTCTTGCTCGGTAACACCGTCAACCTCTACACCATAGATCATTTGTGTAATAATGTCAATGATGTCTAGTGGCTTCTTGCCGGCATTCTTGCCCACTGTGGTGTTGTTGTTAATAAAGTTGCCGCGAATCTCACCACGGCTCACAATGTCATAGATGTTGACTGGGACTTCAACATCTTCAAAAGGCATGCCCAGGGCTTGGGTGGCAATCAAGTACAGGGCCAGCGAAGTGTGTTGACCATCCCATGCTCCCATCCCAGTGGAAGTTTCATATACCTGAATGGGCTGTGCCTGATATGCACGGAAGTTTTCAATGATGGTTATGATCCACTGCAAGTTAGGTTCACGTTGCATTGTGGTATCAATCTGAATGTCTTTGAGTTTACGCATCAAACTCTTGCACAAACGGAATTTGGGATCGTTGATGCTACGGAGTCCGGGGTTGTTTCGCTTGAACGTTGCCAATGCTTTGGCAAGCTTGCTTTGCCAGTTGCGTTGTGCCTGTAGTGGCATGGCGGCAACGGTGTCATTGAGACGTTGTACCAAGTCAACAAGATTAGAAGAAGAGTTTTGATAAACAGAGTTGCGTTGAGCCGCGTAGGAGATGTTGGCTGTTGCCATAGTCGAGTACCTTTCGTTCGTAACCATTCAAATCTGTGACCCCACGCCACGTCATTGTCTTTAGGTTAGCCGGTAGGATCTTCTACCGTATGCATATTATACGCGAAAATTCTGATTGTTGTCAACCAGCACAGTGTTGCGTTTTTACAACACCTTTACTGCTACTTTTTGGTGTTTAGAAACTCTGCCAATGTATTTGTACCTGACACCATACGCCTTACAATGCTCTTGCCAGGCTTTAAACTCATCCAATTGCCAGCCTGGATAGTTAATGTATTCATCAAACACAATCACAGTACCTGGCACAATGTTGTTTTTCAAGTTGTTTAAAATTGTAACTGTACTCGAATACAAGTCACAGTCAACATGTAATAGTGCAATTGGCTCCGGATGTTTTTCAACAAAACCCGGCAGTGTTTCATTGAACCAACCCACCACAAGTTCACAGTTTCGGCGCACACGAGGCAAATGATCTCTGGCAAAAAATCCCTTGCGCATCCTGGATGTCCAGTCTTCGGGAAGACCATCAAACCCATCAAACCCATAAACAGTTTTGTGTGGTAACCAATGTGCAAATTGATTCAATGTTCTTCCGGTAGCTACACCAAACTCTAAAATTTGCCCATGCGCCAACAATCCACGATCTAGTTGTGTAGTAGCGACCCACTCATGCAAATCATAATCAGTGTCAAAGTTTGGAACTGCTCGCATGTGATTTAGCACATAACGAGCAGACTCTTCACTGGCCAGGCGTACAGCAGTAAACTCTGTGTCAATTACATCAGTGTACAGACCCAGCAGTTGCTTTTGTGCTTTGGTGGGCTGTGGATAACGCCACCACTCTTCAAGTCTATCTAAAAATCTATGTAAGTTCATCTAGCAAGTATAACAGATCACTTGAAGAAAATCAACACCATGAGACTACTTTGGATAATAAAACCCAGAGCAATGGTCACAATGTTTAAGAAATTGCGTTGTACCACTGCCTGAGCAAACATTGCAGTGAGACCTGCCCAGGTCAACATCACCATGTCTACACTGGGCATCCGATCACTGAGTCCAGTTAGCACAGCAATCAGTGTTGGCAAAGTGGCTGAATGAAACAAGATCACTGCCAACCAACTCAGCGTGGCTGCCGAGATTGGGGCAATATAAGATTGAAAGGTAGTAACGATTTTTTCAATATCAAAGTTTTTCATTTACAGGTCCTTATAAAAAATGTGACGACCAATTTTGGCCACACGGCGTTTGTTCCATTGTGGGTTAACATAGTCAGCATGATAGTACAGTGCATCTTTGAGTTCAGGAATCCTGAACCCATCAAACATCACCATCTTTGCGGCTTCTTCACTTTCAAGCCAAAGGTTCTTATGAATAGGTCGAGTCTTGAAAGTTTGCTCACAATACCATGAAAATTGGCACAGCACTCGTTGATACACCACATTCTTTTGGTGTACAACTTGGCATGGGTCATCGGGAAATTTTCCACTCTCCACCCGGTTCATTACAATCTGTGCCACTGCTAGCTTGCCTTCGGCAGGCTCACTGGCAGCTTCCCAATATATGTTTTGGGTCATGCATTGCAATCGGCGCTCTTTGTCTTTGAGCGCAGCCTTGAATTCGCCAATTGTAGATACTGAACTGATGTCGGCATCTGCCAAACGGCTTAGTTTGTTTTGGGTTACTGCATTAATCAGCGTTATGCCGAAAGTGGCAATTATTAAAAACACCACAGTATGCAGTGATAGTTTAATATATTTTTCCATTGGTTTCTCCTTTGTGTTAGTGTGTTTTCACACACCAAGAGCCTGAAAATATACAAAAGCTCTTGTGAAATTTTACGGACGCAAGTTTATATAGCACACTAAACAGGTATAATAACAACAGTTTATTTTTTGTTCGAATTTGATTAATTACAGCCACTTCAAATTGAATGCTAGTACGTCTTGCTCGTTATCAAAGTAAAATACATAAATTCCTGGGCGCCGATCAGTGCTAACAGACACAAGTTGCCAGCGCCAGTCATGCGCCAGTTCAGACTTGCACCAATCTATCACATAATCGAGATGTCCAAATGGTTTGGATATTTCACATGTGTATTTGAAACTTTCTTTAGTACGTGGTTGTTCTGTTACACTCACGTCGTGATTCTTTGTTGGACATAATTTTTGCAAATATACCTATGACACCGCTCTGACTTGATATCATAATACAGTATATAATCTGTGATATTAAAGTGATTACAAAAACTTTGGCCGTATCGTAGTCCTTTAAGAGCGTCAAACATGTACCCAGATCTCCAAAGATCATATCTTTGCTTGGAAACTTTTTTATTTTCTTTGGGTTGATTAAGTTGCTTTACCATGGTTGCCAAATTCATGCAAACTCCAGTTTTTATCAATCCCACAGGGCTTGATAGTATTTGCCAAATAAACGGAAACCGTTTTGAATACGTGCTTCTACCACTTTCATGCCTTCGTAGTCGCATTTGTAAGTGTCGTTGGGGCCATGAGACATTTGGTAGTACTTGTGCTCGCCCTTGGGGACTTCATTGCCGTTTGCATCCACAGGAATCCACAGTAGGTCATGATCGCCTGAACGGAAAGCATCTTGCCAAGAATCATCTATCTTGCATTCAAATGCAAAGATCATTTCGTCAAACGCCCAGTCCCAGCGTTTAAAGTGATTGCCGTCTGTGTCCCACTCGTTTTCTTTAGGAGGGGCACTGGTAGAACGAAGTTCTTCAGGAACATCTTCGTCATCTACCAATGGGCTACCATGTTTGGTTGCTTGCAGTTGTTTCAACATGGGCAACACAATATGAGCCAAGGTATGATCCATGCTCCAAGTATCCCATTTGTCAATCTTTACATAATCAATCTTTGGATGTACTCGATCCAACACCCACTGGATGCCTCGGCTAATGGGCTCAAGTCGATCTGACCACTTTTCTACCCACTCAGGATGTTCTACATATTTGTATTTGCCATCCATCTCATCAATGGCAGATTGCAGACTTTTGTTGCGACTACACTTTGACCAGTCTGTCCAAAAGAACATGTAATCCAACACAGTGTAAGGTGAAATCCAGTGATTTCGATATTTGCCGATGTAAACTTTCATTTCATATCCTTTTTGGTTAACGTCCATGAACCGTCTTTGTTATCTTCCCAATTGAGTACATCACCTTCATGCCACCCTGCGGCTTCTAACAAGTCAGGCGGAAACGTCAAAATACCATCTCCGGTTTCGGGATCCTCTTCAATTACTACTACCCATCTTTTGGCATCGTGCATACGTAAAATCTCCAAAATACTATACTCAGTGTATTATACACAAAATGCATTTATAAGTCAAGATGTTTTTGTGGTTGGGCAGTTAAATTGGCATGCAATATGTGGACTTGTATCAATGCTTTGATAAAATTCGACCATCCTTGATTGATTGATTAGTTGGGTAAGAGTGGTTTGATCAATTTGATAAGACTGCTTGTTCTTTCCAAAATCAGTTTTGTAGTAAAATCTATGATCGGCTAGATAGCAACATGAAACATAATGCCCACTTGCCGAAATGTAGTGCATCCTGCCATTACTACACTTGGGTGTTACTGTGTGTTGGATTCCTTGTTTAACTTGTTCCTGCACATGTGACCTACTGCGCAAGAACTCAGCAGGTGGCCGGTAGTGCATAGTAACTGCATCAAACCTATCGCTGGCGTCCAGAGCAAATTGCATGCCTAAATTAGTAGCCAACTGTTGTGCTTGATCAATTTGACAATAGTTGTAGGCAAACGGAATAAATTTCCAGACCAGTTGAACTGTATTTTTTCTGCACACATCAATTCCCACTTTAATTGATTCCCAGTCGGCATTTTTACGATACTGAGTAAAGTTATCGGGAAGACCGTCTATGCTAAATCTGATGATGTCAACACCATCTAGGTGATTACATAACTCCTGCCACCAATCAGCTTTGTGATAACTGCCATTGGTAGTAATGGTAACTCGTGCCCCGCGTTGCTTGACTGCCCTGACCATCTCAATAAATTCAGGATGATAGATAGGATCACCATAATCACCACAAAAATCTACTGACAACCCTGTTATATCGATATCAAGGAATTGCGTCAGGGCGGTGATACTCAAATTTTGATTGCGCCAGTGCTGTGGCCATTGATCGATAAATCTGGTGCGAGCACACCCAGCACATTTAAGTGTACACATGTTAGTGGGCTCTATGTGAAATCCTGTAATATTCATTGCACTATTTAAAGAAAAAGCCACCGGGGCGGTGGCTTTTTCACATTGTGAACTGTTTGGGCAGTTCAGCGAGTGGGTTAGACCAAACCTAAAGCCAAGGCCTTGTAACCAGCGGCTACAATTTTACGGCTTGGCTTGCCAATTACATACTCAGTGACCTGAACACCATTACCTGCTTTACGGCTGTTGGCGTAAACAGCAAAGCCATGCTGACGAATACGGCTGGCTTCGGCAGCCAAGTTACCTACACCAAAACGCTTTTTGGCTTCGGCAGGAGTAAGACTCTCGCCGTTGCGTAGGGCAGAGAAGACCTTGAAAGTTTTGGTTTCTGGATTCATGTGTTTCATAAAAAGTTCCTTTAATTTAAGTCGATGTCCTTGCATCGTGATTCTAGTTTATAACAGATCGCAGAATAAAACAAGCATAGATCTTGCCAAATACCGTAGTTTTGGTGAAGCATACCTAAATAATTTTTCCACACGACAGTAAATTTCTTGTATACTTTCTAAGTGTGCTATATAATATAATACGACTTCGACAGTTGTCGTGAATTCAAATCAAAAGGAAACGAAATGAAAAAACTACTTCTACCTCTGCTTATTGCCGCGGGGTTCTCTACTGCGCAGGCGCAGTCGCAAGAAGCACCACTTCAAATTTATGGCAATTTGAATATTGCCGGTGTTGCACACAATGCCCCGGGACTCAACGCATTTAATATGTCCAGTTCTGTTTTAGGCAACAGCTCATTGGGCTTCCGTGGAACACACGACATTGCTGGTGGGTACAAAGCATCAGTTAACTTGGAAACCGCAGTTAATACCAACAGTGGTAATGTTAGCTCGTCGTTAAGCGGTGTTGGTGGTACCAACCCTGGTAATGGTTATGCTATTTCGGGTGGTTCTACCTCGTTGTTTTATCGCAAAGCCAACTTGGAAATAATCACACCAACAGTTGGTAACTTTACACTTGGACGTCAATTGACTCCACAATTTTACATGTCCACACGTTTGGATGCGCTTGGTATTGCCTCTGGTGGTATTGGTGCAGTCAACGGTACATTGACCGGACACGGTTCATCCGGTAATCGTATGTTGAGTGGTGTAGTTGCTCCACTTAATCCAGACTTGAATGTGTCCGGTATCAACGGTGGTCCCAACAACTACAGCAACGGTATTGGCTGGAAGTCACCAACTTACAACGGTGTCACTGTTCATGCCATGTGGGGAATGAACCAGAATGGTCCAACTGCCAGCAACGAATTCGAACAACAAGGTCAACGCAACGTTGTGGTCGAATATGAAAAAGGTCCATTCTCAGCACTAGTTGGCGTACAAGATGTTAACGACAACACCGGTGCTACCCAGCTAAAAACCCAAATGGCCGGTGCCGCATACACATATAAAGACCTTACATTCAAGTATGGTTACTTTGGTGCTCGATGGGGCCAGTGCAGTGAAACCAAATCTGGTGGTAACTGCATGACGACTCCAATGAGCATTTCTGCTAGCGGTATTATCACTGCCGCACGCAATGCTCCAGTTGGTACTGCGTATGGCAATGATTTTGATGCCAATGCTCTTGGTGTCAGTTATAAAGTCAATGATCGAACTCGTGTTGCCGCACAGTACACAGCAGTTGTGGACAAAACAGTTGACGCAAACAAAGTTAACTTGACTTCTGTGTATGGTCAATACAATTTTTCTAAAACGTTTGCAGTGTTTGCATTGTATAGTCGTGCTGACAACCAAGGTAACGCCAATATGGGCCCAATCTTTGGTATGACAGCAGGTGCTCCTGCCAAGGGACAAGCCATTGACGCATTTGCAATTGGCATGCGCAAAGCATTCTAAAATTAGATTGCACTTATGATAAAAGGCGCCGGTGCGCCTTTTATTTTGTCTATTATCGTCATAAAAATAATTTCAAGCAAATTCATAGATTTTGCTTGATTTCATTGATATATATGTGTACAATAAACCCTCAGTACAAACACTGAGTATCAATTTTTAACTTAAAGGAAATCAAAAATGAAAACTGTAGGCGACCAACTCACCACTTTTGCCATCACTGGCGTGCGTCCTGGGCAACCAGAAGATGCTTTTTACACCATTACTGAACGCTCGTTTGAAGGCAAGTGGAAAGTAATTGTTTACTATCCAAAAGATTTTACATTTGTTTGCCCCACTGAAATTGTGGCGTATGACAAGTTGGCACAAGATTTTGCCGACCGTGATGCAGTATTGCTAACGGGTAGCACAGACAACGAGTTCTGCAAGGTAGCATGGCAAAAAGCACACCCCGATCTACAAAAGATCACACATCACCAGTTTGCTGATACACAGCGCGGTGAACTCAGCTTGATTGAACAACTAGGTGTGCTCTATGCTCCTGCAGGTGCCGCACTTCGTGCAACATTCATTGTTGATCCTAACAACGAAATTCAGCACGTTACTGTTAACAACCTCAACGTTGGTCGTAGCCCAGAAGAAACTCTGCGTGTATTGGATGCACTGCAAACAGGTGAACTGTGTGCTTGCAATCGTACAGTTGGCGGCGAAACACTTTAATTAGATCAAAAGGGTAAAAATCAATGTCTTCTTGGAAAGAGTTTTATCAAGAGATTCGAGATCAGTCCTGGCCCGACTGTGAGTCCGAGGAGCAGTTTAGATTTTTACCCGAACTTATTCAACAAGAGTGCAAGACTCGGTTTGGTTATGTCCCGGGCTTGTTTAAAAAGTCATCCAAACTATCACATAAAATTTTTCCGATTAAAACTGCTACAGCGTGTCAACTAAAATGGAACTGGAGCACTTTGTTTTTAACCACTGGCATGACTTCAAGTTGCCATAGAACATTTGGCAGCAAGTTTGATCCCGACACATTTGATTTTCACAACACCCCAGAAAAAATGCAAGCAAGAACAAAAATGCTTGAAGGGAAGTGGCCTGGCGGCGGATGTGAATACTGTCGTGACATTGAAGCTGTTGGCGGTGCCAGTGATCGAATCACCAACTTAGACTTCCCCGGAATGCATGCACCACCTGAGCTGGATATTGATCTGCATGCTGTGCATGTAACTCCAAGGATACTTGAAGTTTATTTTGACAATACCTGCAACTTAAAATGCATGTATTGTGGTCCATTGTATTCAAGCCTGTGGGACGCCGAAAACAAAAAACACGGTTTGTATGTACATGAAAGTCTTGAAACCAGTTTCTTATCGCCGAGCTTTAAGAAGAGCCCAGACCTCAAAGACAATAAAAACAAGTTGTTTGAGTGGCTGAAAAAAAATGTACATAATCTAACAGTGTTTAACGTGCTGGGTGGTGAGCCGTTATACCAAGACGAGTTTGAACAGTGCTTGGATTTATTTGAACAGCACCCCGCACCAGAACTCAAATTGCAAATATTCACAAATTTAAACACACGATTACCACATCTTGTGAAGATAGTCGAACGTGTGAAGAAACTAATCGACACCAACCATCTCAGAGAATTTGAAGTAACTGCCAGTTTGGATTGTTGGGGTCCCGAGCAAGAGTATGTTCGCTTTCCCTTGAACCTAACAGTATGGGAAAGAAATTTTGAATATTTGTTATCACAGCACTGGATCAATTTGATCATTGGTTCCACAGTAACACCGCTTACCATAAAAACTTTGCCAACATTGATAGATAAAATAAATCACTGGAATAAAACTCGTAGAGTTCATCACTATCAAAATTCTGTGCAAGGAAGAAACAATCAGTCAATTGATATGTTTGGTGCTATATTCAAAGAAGATTTTGAAAAAGCCCTGGCACTGAAGCCAACATCAACTCCCGAGGACTTGTCTAGTCGTCAGTATCTTGAAGGCATTGCCAAACAGTCTTGTAGCAGTAATCCAAACGTCAAGGAGATATTCAACTTGTATTTGTACCTTAACGAGTTAGATCGACGTAGATCAACCAGCTGGCCAAAAACTTTTCCCTGGCTGGTGGATGAATTTGCAAAACACAATATTATTTTAGGAGAAACAAAATGACCCAATGGGTAGACGCATTAAAAGAATCCAGTATTCCCGAATACGCAAAGGATACCAAGCTCAATATTGACGCTGTGATCAAACGCAGTGCATTGCCTGTGGATGAAGCCGAAGCTGTGGCATTGGCGGCGGCTTTTGCCACAGGCAACAGCAAGCTTTGGACATGGGTCCATAGCCAGATTGCAGATCGCAAAGAAGCCGATGCCGCCCTTACTGCCGCCAGCATCATGGCTCAAAACAACGTATGGTATCCTTACGTTGAAATGGCAGACGACCCTGCTCTAAAAGGACTACCCGCTCAGTTACGTATGAATGCTATTGCGTCACATGGCGGCACAACTAAAGCTCGATTTGAAGCCTATAGCTTGGCCGCAAGCATTGTTGGCAAGTGCCATTTCTGTGTTAAGGCACATTACGAAACACTCAAGAAGGAAGGCTATACAGTAGAACAGCTTCGTGACATTGGTCGTATTGCCAGCGTTATGAATAGTGTTGCCAAGGTATTGAATAGCTAATAAATATTCATGGGGAGTAGCTAACCTGTAAAAGGGTTCTGTGTGCCGTCAACACGACGCAAGTCCGGCACACAGACAAAGATGCGAGACCATAACTTTTTAAAGGAAAATTGCTTCCGTTTATTGGTGCTGTTATTCTTACTGCTAAACAGTATTACCGAACAGAGATACGTAGAAAAACGATATAAGATTAATGATATTCACTATGTGAAATAGGCAGTTTCTCCAGTATAATAGTGGTACATACTAATGCAGTATATTTGTTAAAAGGAGAACTACTATGTGGACAAAGCCAGAAGCAACTGAAATGCGCTACGGTTTCGAAATCACAATGTATATCGCAAATCGATAATATAAATGCCCCGAAAGGGGCATTTTTATGTTTAAAATTTTACTGCACGGATTTTACATGTTTACAGTCACCGCGAAACTTGAAACCCGAGCAGGTACAAGAATAGTTACCGTTGATTTCTGATACCGTGTACTCATCACCTTTGCTGCCTTTTACTGTCCATACGCGACCTTCGGGTTCATCTTCCTTTAGAGAAAAGTTCCAAGTATTTGGTACTTCTTTAAACTTACGACCTCTAGTGTCAATGCGTATTGGGTTTTTGAATTTAAACGGCTTGCCTTGACCAAACTTTACATAAGCAAACATTTTGCTTCGACCATCGTCCATGAAGTAAACGTGATTGGGTGTGCTTGTTTCCCACTCAGTGGTTTCTAAAAATACCTTCATTGTACAAACGCCTTGACCAAACCCGCAAGTCCGATAGCAAATGCCACAACATTGACCAGCATCTGTGGTTTGTTGTTTACTCTAATTGCCCATGTCAAGAACATCACGGTGCCCACAGCAAAGGTTGCAATATTCCAAGGATATGCCTCGGGACCCACTGCATTGAGCACATGTCCGGCAATGATTGCCACGGCACCTGACCACTGCAACAATTCATCAATGTCTTTTTGAGATAGTGTCATTCTTCAACTCCAAAATTATCTAATATTTGTGCGCCAATACCTTTGCGGCCTTCATGTTCCATCAAGCCAGCTGTAAGGGCGCATTGTCTCACAATCAACTCGGCATACTTTTGGTAAGCCTGCTCACATTCTTCGGCCCCCATCCATCGGGGCCACGGGTTACCGTTAACGTCAACATACATTCCTGCTTCTATTGCAAGCTCTAGAGCTCGTTGGTTCATACAACTTCCAACATGTTGGCAGGGACTCGCCACAAGCCTTGTGCGGTACGAACTGTGATGTACTTGATAGCAATCTTGTTCACAGTGCCTTGCATGGGCATACCGTGCTTGGTGCTGGTAAACTTCACAGTGTCCCCCAGCATGAGACTACGTTTGGTTTTCTGTGTGAGTTGAGCCCGAGCATATTTCACAGCATCAATGATACTGATAAGCTCGGTGTTGGTGAAGTTACCAAACATGATTGCAGAATTGATGTCTTTGATATTGGTCATTGTTATCTCCGATTAGTCAGCACGGCTTGACATGTAGGCATTGATGCCATGTTGACGTAGAACACTGGCGTAGGCTTCAGCACCTGCTTCTTTGATATCCATGCTCTGCGTAAAACTGCCGCCGGGGTTCCACAGGCTCAAACCACCGCCATACTCTTTGCGGAAACCCAGTTGTTTCAATGCACGACCCAACTTGGTACTGGCCTTTTCGTGTACTACAACCCAAGCAAACCCACAGTAGCCAGGTTCACCATGGCGGGCACGAAATTCAGCTTCGGCCTTCTGTGCCTCGGCCAATGCGGTGTTGTGAATGAATTCAATGTTGTCAAGTGCAGTCATTTCAAACTCCTTTTTAATTACAATACAAGTATTATAGCAAAATGGGAATTTCTGGTCAACCGCTGATTACATCAAAGATCTGCTGTTGTAAACGTGCAACATCTTGAGAATCTACATAAAAATCGGTTCTTGGGTCCCAGTATTCGCCGGCCCGCGGGTCATAGTACAAGACCTGACCGTTGGGATAGTGGAACGGACCTTCAAGGCCCGGGCGCGGGCTATATTCCTGGTTGTGTTTGAAAACATGATAACCCATGATCACTCCTTGACAGTGTTTACACCAATATACATCACTAATATACCAAAACTTGCTATCAGCGCCGAGTAGAACAGCTCAAAATCATCTGTGCTGGTTTCAATTCCGCCCACGCCAGACATGACTATGATCAGTCCAAGTATTACTCGAATCATGCTTCCTCCGCTACTTTGAGAGATTCCAATGCCTCACTCAACAGAACCAAACGCCCGTTGAGCTCACCGTACATGCTACCACAGTACCATTGACCATTTTGCATGACATAGTAATACTCGCCACCACAGTTATCAACCTGTGTCAAGAACTCGTCAAAAGAATGTGCCACTTTGAATTCTACATCAGTCTCGCCACGGTCACGACCGTAAAACACCGTGATACCAGCCAAGGGCTTTTCAAAACTATGATCAACACCATCGGGAACCATGACGTTTTCACGCAGGGTGGACAAGTCGCCTAGTGCCACCAAGTTATTGGCCTTGGCACTGTCATAGTGCTCTTGCAAGATCTGGCCATTGTGAGCCAAATAGCCGTCCCAATGACAGTAAACTGATTTGCAAATGTCGCCATGCATGACGCCAATTCTTGAACGTGTGCCCATTTTAAACTCCTTTATTTGAAATATTTCTGCAGTCTAACATTAACTTCAGCAAGTGCGATCTGCCAACCCAAGTGAGTGTCCATGTTCATTTTGACCTCACCAATTTCGTTGTTTTGGATGTCTTCCAGGATCTTTGCTAAATCATTCATCATGAGCCTGCCAAACACTTCGGCAAACTGGTCAGGATTACGAACAGTTACCTTTTCTGTAGCGGCTTTGAGTTGAGCTAGTCGCTCGTTCATGCTTCGCTCCTGTTTCGTTACTGTATGTTTCTATTATAGCAAATGATGTATTTCTGGTCAACCAGAAATGTGTTGTATTTTTACAACCCAGTATGAAAAGGGTCGCGTCGGCGCAAGTGGGCCAGGGCCTGTTCTTTGGTTTCAAAACGTCCCGAGATGGGGGTTTGATGTGCGCCGCGCACAATGAACCAACCCGACAATAAACTGTTATAAACAACCTTCATATCACATGCTCCAATAAGTTTCGCTGGCAGGATTGCAACACCAAGGGGTGTCTGCGTCAATTTCCACGGGCTTGCCCGTCATCAAATTCTTAACTGTGATTTTGGGCGCCACATAAGTGTCGCGAGCCACAATGCTCAAATCACCGGCACTCCAACCTGCTTTGCGGCAGAGACGGGTGCGAGTGGCACGGGCGGCACCATAAGTTTTGTAGGCACGAGTTTTGTTAGGACCGTCTGTAACGATAAGACCTGTACCTCTAGCAACGATTACGTATGACATCTAAAGTTCCTTTGTTTCTTACTATGCTTCTATTATAGCAAATGAGCAGATTCTGGTCAACTGAAATCTGGTGTTTTTTGGTGTTGTGTTTGTGCAACACTCAGTAGAAACCACGAGTGTTGTTGCAATGCAACATAAATACTCCGTAGAAACCACGAGTATCTACATTAACAAGGAGAAAATATGATAGCACGACTATTAGAGAGATTAGCAGAAATGTTCCCCAAACAAGATTATCAAACTCGTTTAGAGCAGTATTTAAAATCAAAAAACATTCAAAGTGAAGGCGAAGTCAATTACTGGATCGAACGTTATAATCAAAAGGACTACGGATTATGAAACATATTCTAAATAAATTCATTAACGGATTAATGTCTTGGGCAGAGATAATCCACGAATATCGCCAAAGTCCCGCCAGCAGATACCATTATTGGAAGTAAAGGAGTTGTATTAATGAACTATTTGGACTCACTTTTGATGCTATTACGTTGGGCTCGGGACGGATGGGAAGTTCATCCCATCATTGATCCCGATGAATTTGCAGGCTGGATTTAACTGCGTCGATTGATGACTTTATCGGCTAGCCCATAAGCCACAGCCTGTTCGGCTGTCATAAAGTTATCACGTTCCATGTCTCGGCTGAGTTCGTCAAAGGTTTTCTCAGCACTGTTGTGATCAACATAGATCTGGGTTAAACTCTTCTTCATAGCTAAAATCTCTCGTACTTGAATTTCCATGTCAGTGGCCTGACCACGTGCGCCACCCGAGGGCTGGTGAATCATGTGACGAGCATTGGGTAGAATACTGCGCTTGCCCCTGGCACCAGATTGTGCCAACAATGACCCCATGGAGCAGGCCTGTCCCATGACAATGGTTTGCACATCAGAACGGATAAACTGCATGGCATCGTAAATGGCCATTCCAGCTGTCACTGACCCACCGGGACTGTTGATATACAAGCTGATGTCTTTGTCTGGGTCTTCACTCTCTAGATACAACAACTGAGCAACAACTAAATTTGCCATTTGATCATGCACTTCACCTTCAAGCAAAATAACACGATCTCTTAGCAAGCGACTGTAGATGTCGTAACTGCGTTCACCCTTGCTTGTTTGTTCAAGAACCATTGGTACTAGATTTGGCATTGTATTCCTTGTTTAATTTTGGTCTTTTGTTCAGCTACGTATTCACTGAATCTATGTTTATTGTACAGGATTTTGTCTTGCAATGCAACGTATTTGGAGCTCAAATAACTTTTTGGTTGCTTGCAAAGAGCTTGTAAAAACAGCGGTTGATTTGTATCTTTGGCAATGTCCAAGTCAGTTATGTCACCGAAATCTTGATAGAAGGTAGCAAATCCTCTGTCGCGAAACCATGTGTCTCCGCCGGTGGGATCGTACAATATAAACGGCTTTTCCCCAACAATGGGTTTAAATATTTTTTCACTGACAAAATGCAGTTTGCTGATATCCCATACTGTTTCAGTCACCACATTTAAAAAGTGTCTTTGCCAATTTTCTGGGTGTCCTAGACTGGCAATGTCATTAGCAATGCCGTGTTGTTCTTTGCCGGGGTTTGGTGCAATATATGACATTCCGTCATCAAGTGTCAATATGCGTTGTGCAGGATAGTTTTCGTCGCCACCTAGACTTACTATGCCTTGATCCAGCAGATTTGCACTTGTTAACTGTTTATATAAACGACGTCGGTGATGGTGGGGTTTTCTGTTCAAGCACATGTATGCCGTGTCAATTGCCGATGCATCTCCAAACGTGTATTTTTCAAGATTAAAATATTTGTCAACAACAAGAGCCCACAAATCAATGTAACCTTCACCCGGATAATACCCAACTCCAATTACTTCACAATTGAATTCTGCAAACCAGTCCGGCTGTGGGATAGAACAGTCTAGTGTAGACACAAGAACAATTCGATTAAAATCCATGTGTCTTAGTTGTGATAATGTTTGTTGATGTAAATCAGTGGTATACCACACACTGTTGATCAACACAGTTTTTGAGGAGTCGTTTCTTATTGGTGCTAGGTACTGGTCCAGAATTTCTTTTTCAAATTGTTTGATTGGCCAATCAAGTCCCCAGCCTTCGTCAACAGTATGTACAATCATAAAGGTTTATATTTTCCAATTATTTTTATTAAATTACGACGATTGTGTTCAACAATTGGTTGCACACTGGCAACTATGTCTAGCTGTTCATCTTGAGGGTTACTCAAGAATGTGCTAATCACATTGTGTATTTTATGCCATCTCTCAGGACCTTGATATTGATCATAACTTTCGTCCCATGCACTGTTAAATGTTTTAAATCCAAGATTTTTTAGTCGGGACAAATAATTTGCAGGCCCGTATACAATTATGGGCTTCCCGGTCACCAAGGGACGTATTGTTTTTTCTGTGGGAAAGAATGCTGTGCCCAGGGTAAATGTTTCAGCAACCAGTTCAATATCAAACTGGTCGTAATGAGATATCAAACTCTGATTGGTATTAAACCTTGGATCATATTGATGATTGATAAATGTGCTGTCGATACTGGGCACGGGACAGTTACGCCACCACTGTACAAATTGTTCTTGTTTATTAGGGTTGACCCACTGGTCTAGTTGTTCAGCATAGTTGCCATCTGGCGCTGTATCCCAGGGCATGGGTGGCAACTGACCCATAACACTGAACAGGAAATTGTCACGATGTTGATGATAGAGTTCGTACAACATTGTGGCTCGTGACGGAGTCCGCCTTCCGACAAAATAACCAAATCTGTACTGATGTGTTGAAGGTACAATGTCGCACCAGTAACGCTCGCTGAGCCAAAAAAAGTGACTCATCAAGGGCATATATTTGCGCTGGAAAGGTATGTCTTCAACTGAGTTAGGCCAGTTGGCAATGATTATTTTGTCAGGACTTATGTTGTGTTTCAAGCAATGATCTAATACCACTGGTGTGATGCCCAGGGCGTCGAGACTACTGCCTTCGCAAAAAAAGTCTAATTCAATAGCACTTGCGCTACCAGCGTTTTCAAGCTGTGTTTTAACTTCTTCAACGTTGATCCAGTGATCTCCACAGGTTCTAATAGGAATTGTTATCATAGTGGCATCTATTTATTGTAATAAATACACCATGCGATTACAAGATTTAACCGAGGCCAAGCTAGGGGCAAACGAAATACCGGCTAACAAGCTAAGTGGGGTCAAAAATCCCAAGACTGGAAAGCCATTCACTCGTCAAGAGTTATTTCTTTACAAGGTCATCAATAAACTGCCATTTACCACTGTCAGTGGTGATGAAGTAACCATTGATCCCAAAGAAGCAAAAAATGTAACTGCTTGGTTAAAAAGCGGGCCGTCGGGTGTGATTAACATGCAAACCATTGATGGTACTCCAGTTAAGAATACTGAACTGCAAAAAACTGTAGAATTTGGCAGCAAAGAAAGTGAAGGCATTCCTATCAAGCCGTCAGATGTTTTCCCCAGCACTGACGTAGACCCTGAAAAGTTAGAGTCTGGCGTACAAACCATTTTGGACTTTGGTGGTTTTCCTGCCAGTGATATCTACAATAAAATTGCTAGCTCTCATTTAAAAGACCTGGGTCAAGTAGGCGATGCTGTTATTGCCATGGCCAAACAAATCACGCAAGGTCAAGTACCAACAGTACCACCCAATCTCAGCGCACAAGAACAAAAAGCCATTGAATTGTACGCAAGTGAATTCTTGGGTGTAATGAGTGTGTTGAATGGTGTTGCTGACTTTCCCAAGCGAGAATCATTTTTAGAGTGGGTTGGTCAAGATCTAGGAAGCTTGTTGTTGTATTTTCCCAAGGCCAGCAATAACCCCATTGCTGACAGTTATGGATTGTTAAATCGTGCAACAGGTAATGCTCTTGCCATGTCCAGCAAGGCTGCTGGAAAAGGCGCACCACCAGCACTGACATCACTCAAGGTACCGGATTTTTTAAAGAAAAAATATCCCGAAGCCTATAGCTTTATCAAGAAAGCACAAGAACCAGGACTCAGTGGTGTAACGCAACCATTTGCGCTGATGAACTGGTTTTATCAATATCAGCCCGAATTAGTGCCCGAAGCCTGGCGCCCATATTTGCCCTGGCAGCCAGACGAAGTGCAAGACATTGTCACTAGCTTTAAGCACAACGGAGGAAAGTTACCTCCGAAATTAATGAAAGCCACTGCTTCTAGACTAAGCCCGCAAGTGGCAAATGGCAATGCCACCGATGGCGGCAAGGTATTTTATGCTGTGATTAACGACGTAATGAAACTGGTCAATGCAGGTGCTGTGCCTAACTTCCGCGAAGCTATTCTAACCAGTTTGGGATTTAACTTTGTGCAGATTTACAGTAACATCAAGAATGGCAAACTTGTTACCAAAGCGTTCTGGCCTGCTCAAATTGACGGCCAAGTCAAGCTTAGAACCAAGAGCTCGGCTCAAGAAGACAAGGGCAAAATTGGTTATCAGGTCAGCGATTAATTGACTATGCCCAAATCTTCTAGTACACTAAGTAATAATGTACGTGGGAGATAACTGTGTCAAATCGAAAACCGTATAATTGGGCTTTGTTAACTCGTGATAATTTGTATAGCTTGTTGTATTCAATATGCAACCAAGTGACCAATCGCGAAATACCTGTGGCACAAATTCAAAAAATCTTGAGCAGCCATATTCGGCGTAATCTTCCCATCCGTGTAAAGAATCTCAAAGACACAACCACCGACCCAGGTTGGATTTACATTGGTGGCATGTACTATAGCAATATCGATTGCAAGCACCAGTCAAGACCCATAGAGGTCAACTTCAACTACAACATTCTTGACGAAAAGATATATCTAACAAAATATCGATTTCAACGGATGTGTCGTTTGTTTGCTGATACTATATTGCACGAAGTTGTACACATGCGGCAATATCGAGCAAGAAAGTTCAAAGCCATACCTGGATATCTGAGCACAGCTGAACGTGCTAAAGATCGTCGAGAACAAGAGTACTACGGTGACACTGATGAAATGGGCGCATTTAGTTTTAACATTGCCTGCGAAATGATTGAGAGATTTGGGTACGATCCCGACACCATTGGTCAGTACCTGGCAAGCTGTAATGCACGACGTCACAAACGCACATCTTATTATCGATACTTAAAAGCATTCAACTGGGACACCAAACACAAAATTATTCGGCGCCTAAGACACAAAGTGATGTGTCAGCTTGACAATGCCTGCTTGGGCAAGCCTTTCAAAACAAATGAACACTTAACTTATTAAGAGAAAAACCGGGCAATGCCCGGTTTTGTCATGCACCACTTAACTCACTGTGGCTGTTTGGATGTTTGTTCCATCTCTTTAAATGCTTCACGACTGCGTGTTTCAGCGATCCTGCGTTGTTCTCGTGCATCTCGCTCACGTGCCATGGGATTGGCCGGTCCGGTGGGCAATGCAATCAGTACGTAAGTTCTAAATCGACTGCCCTCAGATACCATCTTGGTTTCTACTACCTCTACTCCAGTGATGTCCACATTGGGACAAAAGCTCTTGATAGCCAGTTCAGAAAATTCAGTGCTGGCATTGTCACTGTCGGTGCGATAAATTTTGCTTTGCTGATTTACTTTGCCGCCTGCTGCCATACAAATTTTACCAAAGGCCACAGTCTTGGCCTTGCTAACGCTCATGCTCATATCGGGGCTAACAGAGGTACCATTTTGGTACACCGCAGAAGCTGACTTGGGAAGTTCAGTCATCCACTTGGGTGCTTGATCAATTGCACGTTCAACGTTCTTCTCTTGCTGTCGTTGTTCTTCGTAAGCCCTGCGTTCAAACGTGTCTTTGGGAGCAGAACTACAAGCTGCCAGCGTTGATACAACAGCCAATACAATAAAGTTTTTCATGATTATCCTTAACGAGTTTTAATCCAATCGCCGGCTTTTTTAAGGTCGTCGCCTGCACCACCGACCATACCGCCCATAGTTCCACATCCTGTGAGCACTGCTAATACAGCAATCATAATCAAATGTTTCATCGTGCAATTTCCTGAGTTTGTGTTTTTACAGTGTCAACACCTCGATCCATGATTCTAGCGATGCCACTGAATCCCACTGTGGCTAGCGCAATTCCAAAAATTGTGCCTGCTATAAATTTGCCCATTTTTACCTCCTGGTAATTTTAACATAACACAATTGTACAAGAAACGCAATATCCAGTCAAGTTAAAATTTGTCCACAACTACCCATTTCTGATCTTGGACTTCACAAACCACTCCCTGGAACATGCGCACATCATTGCCAGTGAATGAGGGTTCTACGAACCAGCGACACTGGACACCATTATGGTAAAATCGTTTTGGATAGTCTGGGTGTGGCCTAAACTGTCCAGCATCACCAACTGTGCCAATTTGACTGTTACGTAGAGTTTTTAATTCTGGTCTATCCTTGCACACCAAGGTTCGTTCGTTTGTGACACTACTGCGGGCAACTCTGGAAATGGCATCTGCTTCTGCACGATTGACTGCAACAGCACAGGCTTGTGAACTGGGAGTGTCGCCCGACCAAATGTGTTCACCAAATGCAGTGTACCACTCCCCTTTGATTCTCACACGAAAATCAACTATGCATTTCTTTTGGTTGGCACCGTACGGCACAACATCACGACGAATAGTGCTACGTTCCAAAATCACAGTGGAGTTTGTGGTTACTGTGCGTTCTTGTAACACACAGTTATCATCAGCCAGGGCTGTAGAAGCCAACAGCATCAAAGGTATAATTTTTTTCATGGGCAATCGTGCGATATGCGCATCAACAGTTGATTGATGCTCCAGTTAGTATATCCGTTGTTGACTAACACACGGTGTTTGTATTCTGGGAAATTAGTTGCTATGGCCCAGGGACGAACCAAATTGTTTGCGCCTGCAAGAAATCTATCATCCTGCGTGGCTCTCATGCCTTGAAGGAAACGGATTTGTTGTTCTTTGATGCGACAATCAATTTGAAATCGATCAAGGTCGTCTACTGCCATGGGTTGATATTGCCCAGTTGCGCATCCAGTATTAAACAGGCTGACAGCTATAACGCAAAGTCCAAATGCGGGCTTTAATAGCACTTTCATTGCTTTTATCCGTTTCAAGCACCGATTCAAGCCATCGAATAATGGCATGCCGGTTCGCACAATCGTTGGGAATTAGGGCAACATCAACAGGTACTTTTGGAGCCTGTGCGCACCCTGCTATCAATATAGAGACAATAATAAAAATCCTGCTCATGCTGTAATATAACATGAACAGGATTACTGGTCAACCTGATTTTGGTCAGATTTAATTGGCTTTGGCGGTGTAAGCCTTCATAATGCCTTCACCAAATTTGACGTAATCAAATTTCATGGCGTTTTGACTGGCTTTGACCATTTCACTAGATAGTGTAGTAAATGTGTCCATGCTAACTTTGGCGGCCTTTTTGGTGTAGTCTGACTGAGCGTCAATGAATTTGATCATTGCGTCTTTGGCTGTTTCGTTGGTGATAAAAGTGTTCACCAAAGTTTTTTTACCGGTTTGTACGGTATCGATAAGTGTGTCGGCTGTAAACATAGTTTTCTCCTTATTAAGCAAGTTTACGAACAAGACCCAATACAGGCATCTTGTATTTCTATTGTACACTTATTTATGTTGCATTGCAATATAAATCACAATTTTTATTAGTAAACGGGCACTAATTTTTACCGAACTGTGGCTAGTTCAAATCGTTCTAGTAGACAAATCCATGTCCACCCAATATCAAATTCCCACCACTTGCGGCTTAATTTAGCACTGGCAGGATCCAAGTGATGATTGTTGTGTAATTCCTCACCACCTATAATAATACCCCAAGGACTGAAGTTAGTACTGTGATCTCGGGTTTCGCCGTTTCTATAACCCAACCAATGACCAACACCGTTGACAACACCAGCGGCCCAGAATGGTATCCAAATCATTTGCATACCCCATATCAATAACCCCCACCAGGAAAAACAAAGTAAATTTATCAACAATAACAGAATAATTCCCAGTCGACTATGTGGAGTGTAGACATTACGTTCCATCCAATCATCCGGAGTACCCGACCCGTACTGTGCGACCATTTTAGAATCTTTGGTTGCCGAATGATACAAGAAAGCACCCTTGAACAGCACTCTCCAAAATCCAAATACGTGCGGGCTGTGCGGGTCGCCCGGTTGTTCAGTGAATCTATGATGCTTGCGATGCACAGCGACCCACTGCTTGGTAATTTGTCCGGTTGTCATCCATAACCAGAAACGCATAAAATGCTCTATTGCCGGGTGGAAGGTCACTGCTCTATGTGCTTGACCACGGTGCAAGAATAGTGTCACACACAGTATAGTAATATGTGTCACTACAAGTGTGTAAACAATTTCACTCATATGTTATATTTAGTAAATATCATTATGCATAACATTTACCTCCACGGTGACCAAGGCCAATGGTGGCTCAAAGAATCAGGGTTAGCTAACTATACCACTCACACAGACTGGGACTCTTGGTTGCAACAATCAAACAAAATCAGCATCATTGAACTCATGGTATTTGACAAAGCCGCAGATGAGCTTGTGTCAGCGGCAGTACGCGAATCCAAATTGGTAATCATCATGATGTTTGAACTATTTGACGATGAAATTTGCAAAAAGTTTGATTTTAACAACGTGGTATTCTTTCTTGGGGGCAAACTAAATTATTCATTGCAAAACGCCAGGGCCAAGTTCTGTTCGTATTGGTTTTGGAGCACTGTACACTTTTACAAGCAATTTCCAGAAATTCTGTCTCGGTTAAGTGATTCTAAAAAGTCGCGGTGTTTTGACGTGCTATTGGGAAGAAAAAAACCCTATCGAGATTATATTTTTAACAATATCAGTCATGACTATAACATAGTAAAATATTTCCCCACAGCACAAGACTTAGACTTAACAAAATACCATGATGAAGAATTTTCTTGGCCTGTTGAAATAATTGATCGTCCCAACACCGAAATAAACTTTACTGTACAAGAAGTAACAGTAAACGGTGTGATAGTTAGTTTGAGTCAAATTATACCAGTAGACATATATAATCAAACCCACTATTCAATTGTGGCGGAAACTACAAACAACAATAACTGGAGCTTTTTTACAGAAAAAATAATCAAACCCATGTTGGCTCGTAGGCTGTTTTTAGTTGAAGGTGGCCAACGCTATTTGCAAAATCTAAAACTGCTGGGTTTTAAAACATTCAATGATGTTGTTGACGAATCATATGATTTAGAGCCCGATGCAGGAAAACGAATGAACATGATGCTGGACCAGGTTGCATATTTGCACACACAAGATCCTGCTGTGATACAGCAAAAAATTGCCCCGGTCGTTGAGCACAATTTCAATCATGTCATGAATTTTAATTGGCAGGTTGAAATGTGCAAAGATATTGCATCTTGTGTAAATACTTTATAGGAGAACATTATGTTTACGAAAATCAAAGAATTCTTGTTTGGCAAGCCAGTGCAAACAGAAGCAACGCAGGAACCAGCGCCTTACAAGGTTGAAGCGCCTGTGCCCACAACACTAGCACCGTTGGTAGTTGAAACTACGCCGGCAGTAACGCCAGTGGTAGAAGAAAAGCCAGTGGTAGAAGAAAAGCCAGTGGTAGAAGAAAAGCCAGTGGTAGAAGAAAAGCCTGCCATCACAGCAGAAAAAAAACCTGTTGCTAAAAAGACACCTGTTGCTAAAAAGACATCGTCTAAGCCTCGGGCTACTAAAAAGACTAATGAAAAATAAAAAATGCCCCGCAAGGGGCACTTTACTGGTTACGCAAATCCAGCGACATGCTATCCTGTGTCCGAATTTTAATTCCAATATTTTGTTGAATCTAGCTTGTCCCAATATGCTCGATTGTTGCGATTGATAAAATTCTTTATTAGATACTTGCCCATACCAAGGTAACCCATCTTCTTGAATCTACGACTATCTTGTCCAAAGTGATGTCGGACAATCTTAAACTTTTTAGGGCTGTACTTTCTTGACAAGAAGTAGTCCTCGGATGTTGAGAACTTCTCAGGAAATCCACCAAATTCTTCAAAGCGATCTCTACGAGTTAACATGAATGCACCTACAGCAAATGGAGAGAAGAATTTCAGTGTGTGATTTATAGTATTAAAAAGCATAAATCCAAGCGCGGCTCTTGAGTCTCGGTCATAGCATTTAATATTCAATCCAACAAGATCTAAATTCTTTGATTCAATCTCACTTACAGCATCTTGTATCACAGTATTCTTAAAAAAACGTACATCGGCGTCGATGAACAAGATATAGGGTGTGGTGACTAATCGGGCACCGCGATTCTTGGCAATAGAAACCGGGCCGCCTTCAATGACTTCGACATTTAATCCTGCACTGTTGTCATGTATGACTTGTCTAGTATTGTCAGTAGAGCAGTCGGCAATGATCACCTTGGTATTGCCAATATTTTGTTGTCTTAGTGATTCTAACAAGTAATGAATATAGTTTTCCTCATTCTTGCATGGCACTACGATGGTAATTTTTTCACTTAGTTTTGTTTCTTGCATTCTGCCACCACCTTGAAATTATTAAACTTCAATTTGTACTTGATTGTACTTAAAACCTGTTGGCAAGTTTGCTGATCCTGGAATGTCAGCTCCACCCGCCCTGGCACGTCATCTGAATTGTTTATATGAACTGCCAGTATTATCAGTACCCACATCATCACTCTCCTTGGTCCAAGTTACGATTTCCCATCGACCATCCCAGTGTTCTACAAGTGCCGTGCATGATTCAACCCAGTCTCCGTCGTTCATATATGCGACACCGTCTATTGTTTTTATTTCAGCATGATGTATATGTCCGCATATTACACCATCGAATCCACGCTTCTTACAATAGCCTGCTAGATTCCTTTCAAAGTGAAAGATAAAATCAACAGCCTTTTTTACTCGCCTTTTAAGGTACTGACTAAGACTAAAGTACCCAAAACCAAGACGATGACGTATCCAATTGAATTTGCTATTAAGCGAAAGAATGATATCATATGCTTTGTCTCCTAAAAATGCTATCCAAGGTGCCAATCTGGTAATGCCATCAAACAAGTCACCGTGCGTGACTAAGTAACGTCGGCCATCGGCACCTATATGAGTTGTTTGATTTGTTATTTCAATAAGTCCAAAACTGAACCCATAAGGAATCATGGGTCTTAAAAATTCATCATGATTACCAGCAACATACACGACCCTGGTGCCGCGCTTGGCATGTCCCAGAACACGGCGAACCAAATTGGTGTGACTCTGCTTCCAACGCCACTTGTTTTGTTGTATACGCCAGGCGTCAATGATATCTCCTATTAGGTATAGGGTATCACAAGTGTTGTGTTTGAGAAAATTGTTAAGACGGCTTGCCTGACTATCTTTGGTGCCAAGATGTACATCACTGACAAAGATACTGCGGTATGTCTTCATCTAGTATTTAAGACAAAAACAGTTAAAATTATGTTACAATAAAAGTTCGTCGACAAACTTCAACAACAGTTGATGATGTTTGCCGTGATGATACTGACCATGCATCCAACTATACGAAGAATACCAATGTGCAGTGCTTTCGGGATGGCAACCAATTAATCCCACACGATTTTGCACAATGGCCATGGGATCGTTGTTTCCAACATATCGAGCTATTGTTGTAAATTTTGACTCGTTGCCTACAAGAGCACAACCATCATACCAAAACATTTTCATGGCTTGATTATTCCAGGTTATACTGACGTTTTTAGCATGTGGTCTATGTGTGTCGGTTCCGGGTCTTGTCATGTACTGTTCGGCATCAACATCTTGAAGAATGTCAAGATAATTACTACCAGCCCAATAAGCACCCATGCAGATTCCCAGGTATGCACCACCTTGGCCGACAAAGTCTTGAATACGCGAGCCGTTGTCTCTCAGCAAGTATTCAAAGCTACTTGCATCGCCAATACCACCTGGAATACAAACACAATCTACATCATCAAAAAAATCCCGCTCAACTTCGTAGCGGGTAAAAATTTTAAAACGGTAATATGGAGTCAGTGCTTGTATTATCCCGTTACCACTTTGAATTGAGCATTTTGGTTGGTGTACAAATAAAGCAATGGTTTTCATCGTTCCTATTTATAGTCAATTATAGCAGTGCTTAGGTGAGCATACGAATTAATCCAACACTGTCGATGGTGGTCAGCAAACAATAGTTAGCCAACATACCAAAAGATTTCCTAGTCCAACTAGCCCAAGCATACATAGCACAGCCAGAGATCCAAATAGGATAGAGAGCGAGAAGCGGAGGATTAGGGACTGTGAGTGCCATAGTAATACTGCAACCAATACTAACAGCCCAAGCAACAAGCTCAACAACAAAGCGAACTCGGTTAGATTTAAAGTCATCTTGGATCCATGCAAATGTGTTAAGAAATATATCGTTCATACACCTGTTCGCTGGCTAGATTCTTGCCTTTTGCTTCGCATTGGATGTCAAATTGATCAGCAAAGGTCAATGCCCAATCAGTCACTGCCGAATTCCAATAGAAGTCGCTGTGTGCTCGCAGTTTTTGCTTTTTACAGCCCTGAGCCAACAATACAGACATGTCCGGCAATGTATCTGGGGCATGTCCGACCAGATAGTCTTCCCGACTGACACTGTAGTGCAAGGCAGGTCTTATTCCGCGCCAGCTATCAATTATGCCTTTAACTCGATCGTCGGAGGCTTGAATGTAGTCTCCTGTACGGATCCAGTGATGGTGTAGATCAAGCACGAGGGCACAGTCTCGGGCAAGTTCAAGGCTTGAGTCAATTCCCCAGGCGTTTTCGTCGTTTTCGATGGTGATGCAGTTTCTTGCTTCGGGGCTGAGTCGCTGAAGGGCAGAGCGAATCCCGGCGGGACCTTGTTTACCCGAGATGTGGACGTTAATTTTAAAGTCCTGGAAAGTCTTGCCGTATCCCATCCAGCGAACCATATCTGCATGATATTCAAACTCCTGTATACTTCTATTTACGATGCCGGGATTCTCACTGGCCAAAACACAGAACTGTCCTGGGTGAAAACTCAATCTAACATCCAGCCTACGAGCAGTTTCGCCAATGGGTGCAAAGATACGTTCTAAATGTCGTTGCACGTCCGGCTGTTGCCACCAGTCAATCCAACTGGGTTCAGTGTAGCCCTGTAGCATTTCACTGCCCAAACGAACCATTCTGCGGCCCGCAGGCAAGGTAGCCACACGTTCGATCATTTTGATCGCTGCCGCAGTGTTGTGATTCATGATGTCCCATTGCCGCTGTTCGGCTTCGTCCGGATGTTCACGCAACCAACGCATTGTGGTTGATCGGCCGTTTAGCTCACGGTCTACAGCATTGACTTTCATGCCACCGCATTCTGCAGGATCATTAAGCCATTTGCAACAGAAGCCAATACGAGTCATGTCAATCCTTGAAGTATATTACTTCAATAAGTTTAACACATTTTTCATTACATCGCAAGTTAAATTTGACAAATCTGAAAAAGCCTTGTCTACTTCTTTGTTGTGATCTACTAAAACCCACTGTATTTCTGGGTTATTTACAAATGCACTACGCATCAAACCCAGACGATTTTTGAGTCGATGTTGTGCGTACCGATCTTGTGGAGTGGCTTGAGTTGATAGATCAAACCCAGTTAATAACACGATGTCTGATTTTGGTGCTACTAAGTGCATGGTAACAATATCTTCTAGGTCATCAACTAACTCTAAAAATTCACCATCATAAAATTTTACACCAACTGGGCGCCCTATCTCTTGAAAATGTTTTCGAGGTATGTAGAAATTGCACGATTTGTGAAATTGACGATCTACTAGATCTATTGTTTTAGGTCTATTATGACAAATAACATTATCGGTGTTACATGCTCTCCAACTGCGCCAGGAACCCCAAGTTGGTCCGGTTTGTTTTATTGCTTCAAGGTCAACACCGGGTTCGGGGTTATATGATGCTGAAAAAACCCAATTAATTCTCATTACTTATTCCATAAAGATTGCCAACGAAATCCACCCAAACACACCCAGCCTGGTGGCTGTTCTGGTTTGGGATCGTTGTTAAACATGATATCACCTCGAGTACCACTCCAGCTCGGCGCTTGATTTGTATGTCCAATTTGCCAACGGTCAATTCTAAATTGCTGTACAGTAACCAACCCATCGCTGTTGATGTCAATACTCTTGTTACGATTTACACCAATGGATAACGTTTGTGGTCTGCTGGTACCAATGTATGCATGATCCTTGCTGAGTTTACCAGCCACCAATGCCACTTCCTCATCCCATACACTCAACGCCATTTCGGGATGTTCAGTATTTACGCCAATACGGTTATCAACCACAGTGAGAGTGTTGCTTAAATTTGTAGTCCCGCTAGTTCTCAAATTATTCAAAGTACCAACAGTCTCAATGTTGGTCTTTCTAATCCCTGCATTTAAAGTGTCATCTTTGACCAGCGGCTTGTCATCTATAAAAACTGATTTAAAATTAATACCCGAAGTTTTTGCATGTTCTAGAGTGGCTTGCGCTAACTCTGTTTTCCATTGCGCGGTTAGTAATGCCAATGTTTTGTTGGCTGCTTTAGTTGATAATTCATTCCATGAATGATTATCAACGTTTACAGTCCCACGAAGAATAAGGTTATTGACATCCAATGTGCCATTTATACTGGCATCGTTGCCAACGTGCAATCCAGTGGCAGCCAGTTGGTTCTCAACAACAACCAACCCATCTTCAACTGAAAGTTGTGTACTGGTTGCGGTATCAGTGATGCCATTTGTTTGAAAATTTTGTCGAAATTTATGAGCCCAGCGATCTACTCCAGTTTCAATATAGTCAACAATTTGTGAGTCAATGTCTATACCGCTCAGATGCTCTGAAACTTTTTGTTTGTAACTTTGCGCTATAATTTTTTCAAGTCTAGCAATCCAGTTTGGATCCACCGACAAATTATCTAGTGTACGAATTATTATTTGATCAACTGCTTTTTTTATTTCAGTTTCGATTAATTTTTCTAGTTGATTTGTATCAAACATGCTCTCTCCATAAATCTAGTGTAACACAATGAAATCCACCGCCCAGGGTACGACTATGACGCAATTCCATTGGTATAACTTCAAATCGATAACTTTTAAGTGTTTTGATCAATTCAGTTTGGTGCTGATCACAAATAATTGTGTGAGGATCAACTACCAACATGTTCATTGCTATCCATTTTGACGCATATGGATACTTGTGAAACTCTTGTGCTACTACATCGTTTACCCAAATTTTGTGCCATCCATCAAATACTCGGGGCACCGTATCAAAATTTACACGACTGGCATTGAGCATGACCACCCCTTCGCGCAAGGGCACAATGGTTGAGTCAATGTGTACTCCTGCATAAAAATTGCATATTTCAATTTCAACATTTGGAAACACGTCGCACAACCATTCGTAGGCTTTGCGATTACCACTGGCTGATTCTAGGAACAACATCTTATCGTCCAACCGACACACGTTGGCTGCATCTAAAACAAAGCCTTCATTTCTAGGCATAAAGTAATAGTGTTCTGCTTCGTCCACAATGTCATGATAGCATTGCAATTCCATATCCCTACAAGGATACATCATAGCAGGATCAACTATAGTTGATCCATGTACAAGCAGTCTGTCACGTGGACAATAATTGTACATGCCATCATGCGATTGAAAGTTAAGTGGATCAGGCCGCACAACATCTACTCCCAAGCTTGTCAGAGTGCTTGCCAGATTATCTAAATCTTCGTTGGCTTCATCGATTATGTATTGTGATACTGGCCCACGCGGAACTGGGGATTCTTTCCAAGTAGTTTTTTCAGCCTCTTTGGCAAACACGGGATCATACACAGGCCAGTTTGCATCAGTCGCCGAGCCAACAACTATTCGTTTAAGACGATCCCATTCGTTATAGCTTGAAATCATATGTGTCCAGTAATTTGCAATGTATATCGAGGTTCAAGACCAATGTTGGCGGCCAGATGAGGAGCATCATATGCCCACACTACACCATCCCCGGCTGCCCATTCAACTGTTGGTTTGCCGCATCCTTCAAAGTAATGACCCGGTTTCCAATCTTCTAAAAATACAATGGCTCTGTGTATGGTACTTTCTTTGCCATGTAAGTTAAACAAATCTATGTACTTGATATACAAATCACTGTGTGTTGGCAACACAGTACCGGGCATCATGCGATAGTAACTAGTTCCAATGTCTTTCCAGCCAAGTTCTTCAAAGTATTTGATAAAAGTTGAATTCCAACTTGGTTGGGGACTGCGCATGTCACACATGTCCCCAGTAAACTTGTTGGGATACCCAATGTCAATCCAATTTTTTACACTGTCAAGATCATTGAACTCTTCGTTTACATAGTCAAGAGATTTAAATTCATCATCCCAGAACTTGTTAATTTTTAACTTACGTATTTCGTGTGTTGCCATAATGAATCACAGTCATCCCTACTCGATCAGATTCTCGACGGAATGGATCAACAATGACAGATCCGGCCTTGAATTGGAAATAATCAGGATCAGATGCTTGTTCTCCGGTGTAGCCAAAGGTGATGGTACGATTGTGTGCCATCAAAATAACTGCTGGGCCGTTAATGTCGCTGACAACTTCAGTTGGGTCGTCCGCTAGCGGGTCAACATATACCACACCCTGCCCGGCTTCTTTCACATAGTAACCAACCAAGGTACTATAGCTACCAATGCAATAAGGAACATTTGGTTTATATGCCTTACCGTGTATCACTATTGGCAAGTTGTGTTCCTTGGCTTGGTTAACCAAGAACAGAGCAAGATTTTTGGCTTGAATTTCGCGAGCATGCATGATGGTGTCAAACAAGTCATAACCAATGTCATACTCTTGTGCAAGCCAACGCAAGGCAATGTTGTCTCGTGGATGACATGCACCTGCATCTCCCATGCCAGCAGTCATGTATTTGGGTCCCATGATACGCATGTTGCTCTGTGCCAATGCGTCAGTAACTACGTCAACATTGATATTGCCAATTTTGAGTGCAAAGTCTTGGATCATGTTAACCAAGCCCACTTTGGCGCTGATGAATGTGTTGTAGAAAATTTTAATAGCTTCACACTCTTCCCACGTTCCTGTGATATATCGTGGATTGTTTTTCATCAGTGGTTTGTAAATGTCAATGAGTTGTTGTGCCAGCTCTTTGTTGTCGTTACGTGTACCAATCATGACCATTTCTGGGTTGACCATGTCCCACTTTACACTGCCCATGGCAATTAGATAAGGATTGTAGAAAAAGTTGTGTTGTTTATCAATGAGCTTTTCAAAGTATCGTGATGTGGTTCCTGGCAATACTGTAGAAATTAAAACAATATTTTTGGGCTTGTCGGCATGCTTGTTGATTTCAATCAATACTGATTCCACTGCTTCATGCCCAAAATCTTTTGGTTCCATGTGACTACTTGGAACACTTCCGTCATAGCCTTCTGTGTGCGGTGTTGGTACTGCGATGAATATCCAATCGGACTCGCGAGTTACATCACCAATGGTGTCTAAAACTCTGACACTGTCGCTCATGCGTGGGTAAATATCATAGCCTACTGTAGTGTAGTGCTCGGCGAAAACTTCGGCGCAATCAAGACCCAATTTACCGAGTCCAACGAAACCAATTACATTGTTATTCATGAATATTCCTTTTAGTCAAATGTATGATTATCTTAGTGATCAATTAGACCACTATACGATAATTTATCACTTTAATCCACCAGGCAGTAGAAATCTTGAAGATATTGATGTTGTTGAATTGCCTACTCAAACTTGGGCAGAATGGATGAATTCGTTGTTGGTAGTCGTGCATGATCAAGAACCTCTTAATTTTGATTTTTATACCCCCGAGTACGTTGCCAAACACATGCCGGCCTGGTTTGATCGTTTCTCACCAAGTGCTAATAATACATTTTTAAAAAGTCCCAGGGTTATTGATAACTGGAGCCAGTTAAACATTGGGTTCATGCACCGAAATAGCACACTCTATGATAAAAACATACTGCTACACAGCGAGCTTAGAAGCCCCGAAGTCGCAAAGTACGAAGCTGTGGGTCTAGTAGGTGTCTACTGGTGGGCTCATGCAATAATTGCCCGAGACTGGTATCGATATGCACAACATGACTCAAAGCTTGATCGTAGCAACAGCAGTTACCAGTATGATTTTAACATTTACAATCGTGCTTGGTCTGGTACTAGAGAGTATCGGTTGTTGTTTACAAGCTTGGTGTTAGAGAACAGGCTTGACACCACAAGCAAAATTAAATTTAATCCAATCGACAACGGTGTACATTATCATGATCATCAGTACCGTAACACAGACTTTCGTTCCACTAGAGACCTTGAAGTATTAGAACAAAACTTATCATTTGCAACATCCAGTGCCGATTACTCTAGTCTAGATTACAATGAATGTTGGTTTGATGTTGTGCTTGAAACATTGTATGATGATCCAAGATTACAGCTAACTGAAAAAATACTACGTCCAATAGCATGCGGGAAACCGTTTATACTTGCTGCCACACATGCCAGTCTTGACTATCTGCGCAGATACGGATTTAAAACATTTGGTGACTTGATTGACGAATCTTATGATCTAGAAATTGACCCGGTCAAACGTTTACATAAAATTGTCAAGGTCATGAAAGACATTACAAGTCTAACTGCCGAACAAAAACAGTCTCTTGACTTGGAACTTAACAAAATAACCAAGCATAACCGAGACTTGTTTTTCTCTGAAGAGTTTTCAAAATCAATTATTCAAGAGTTTTTAGACAATTATGCAATTGCAAAAACACACTGCCAACAACACAAGCAAGGTCAAAGGTGGATTGAATTTAGAAAACTGGCCAGCAAGGATCCAAATTTACAAGATGTGTTACTGATGAAGTTCCACGATCAGAATACCCAACAACAACTTAGACAGATGCTGTTGACATGCCGCCGGAAATAGTCCAATCCCAGGTGTCGCCAGGCGGGTTGATTTTAAAGTCTTCAATTCTTTCAAGTAACATAGTATAAAAGCTATCCAACTCGCCTGACCATTTACCTTTGAGATGATCAATCGCATCAGTGCAATACTTCCAGTTTTGTAGTCGATAATTTTTAATCAAGTTAACATGCAGGTCACGAAATTGGTCCAATGTTACTACTTCAGTCAGTGGAATTTTTTGTGCATCTAACAAACAGTATGCTGGAATAACTTCTGACAGTCCTGGTATCTTAACTGAGTCTAGTTCTAATACAATATACTTCTCGCTTACTGCGACAGTGGCGTCTTTGCCAAATATTATGTTCATGTTTAAATTCCTTTTAAATATGTATGATGAAAATTGCGTTTGATCTTATTTCTGATTTGCATATCGAAACTTGGGACACTGAGTTTGAGTGGAGTGGGCAAGCCACTAGTCCAATATGCGTTGTTGCAGGTGATGTTGCTCGTGACCCCACAGTGCTGAAAACCACACTTGAAAAAATTAGCAAGTGCTATAAACTTACTATTTTTATAGATGGCAACGAAGAACACAAACATAACTGGGATGATTTAGCTCATGGTCCCGAACGTATTCATGAAATAGTCAACAGTGTCGATGGATGTGTTTACTTGCATGATAATGTTGTAGTATACAATGGTGTGGCGTTTTTAGGCACAAATGGTTGGTGGGACTGGAACTTTGATCCCAGCATTGACACGTATCAAAGTTTTAAATGGTTCTGCGATCAATACAAGTGTAACGAAATTGTTCCATATATCATTGACGGACTAGCCACTTCCGAGGCCGAATACTTGTGTAGATCAGTGTCAAGATTACAAATGCACCCCGATATTAAAGAAATTGTAATTGTAACTCATACGATTCCAATGTTTAAGTTAGTTGAACATGATACTTTACTTGATGGCACCTACAGAATGAATATCATGGGCAACACACGACTGCAAAACATATTTTCTGCTGACACCGAAAACAAAATCAAAACATGGTGCATAGGCCACTACCATGGTGTAATTGACTCAGTTATTGATGGGGTACGATATGTCAACAACTGCCGCGGTAGGGGAGACACAGAGTTTCGCCAAGTAGCCTACTATCCACGACGAGTAGAACTTTAAGCTGTATCGGGTTCCAGCTTGATCTGTAGCGGGTATCCTCGACCACGAGCACTCACAGTTACTTCTATACCTTTTTGTTCAGCAATTTCATAAGGAAGAACTGCAACAATAGCCGATCCTGCTTCATGAATGTTTATAGTAATTTGTTCAGCAGTGTTTTCGTTATAATCAAAAAACTCTATCAGACTTCCAATTACAAAATCCACAGTGGTTTTGTTGTCATTTATATAAATCACACGATACAACGGTGGTTCTTTGATATCAACATTTGGGCTAAGTCGTGTGCGTGTTTTTGGTTCAGCTTGCGACATTTCGAATCCTTTTAAATGGGGGCCGAAGCCCCCGTGTATTTACGTTAAAGTTTAGTTTTGATATGCGATCTCAATTGTTTTCGGTTTCATGGCATCGGGTACTCGTTGTTCAAGACGAACAGTTAAAATACCATCACGCATCAAAGCGTCAACAACTTCCACGTAATCACCCAAAGGCCAACTACGGAAGAACTTACGAGCACTGATACCCTGGTAGTAGTACTCATGTCCTTCGGGCAGACTTGAAGTTTTCTTCTCGCCCGTGATTGAAATTACACCATCTTTGACAGTGATTTCAACTTCGCCTTGTGTAAACCCAGCCAATGCTAATTGTAGTTCAAAGGTATGCTCACCAGTTTTTACAATATTGTATGGGGGATAGTTAGTGCCTGCTGTAGCCGTATTATCAATTTGGTTGATAATACGATCAAACAAGCGGTCTACGCCAATTGATGTACGGTAGAAGGGGGTTAGATCAAAAGATGTGATTTTAGTCATGTCATTTCTCCTTTAATAAGCAAGTTGACTATAAGTGTAGCCCGACCATCGGCGCTACATTGTTATTTATTATACGCGAAAACTATGTTAAAGTTTGTTATTTAGGTCACGTATCACTCGGTAGTTTAGCCAAAAACTATGTTTTGTTTTTGGTACCCAAGTTAGTATAAAAAACTCATAGTAACGATCTTCGTTAAATGTTACTCTTTTTTTGAGTTTGACCAATTTGGTAGTGTAAGGAATATTGTATTTTTCTGACCACTCAACTAGTGCCCGAGATAATTGTTGGTCTGCTACGTAAGTTGACACATTGCTGTTGGGCAATTCAAACTCAATATACATTAAAACAATTTTGGCGGGAGTTGTTGGCCGTTGACATAGCGTTCCCAACGTTTTTTAGCAAGACTTTTTTGTGTTTTACGGCGTGTCGTGGGTTTTACATAAAATTCTTTGTCCCTTAGATCTTGCAACAACCCAGAAGTTGCAATCTTCTTTTTAAACTTGCGCAGTGCTTTTTCTACATTACCGTCTGAAACTATTACAGCTCTACCATGTAATTTCAAGATATATCCTTTCGTTAAAGTGCTTTAGGATTATTTACCAACTGCTGATCAATGACCAGGGTCTTGATACCATCATTGCGATAACGTGCTAGATCAAACATGTGCGGTAATAGAACTCTCTCCAATTCACTATGCAATGCTCGAGCTCCAGTGCCAGTGGTCATAGCTCGATCAACCAAGGCAAAACGTGCATCTTCTGTAATTTCAAAGTCCACGTTGTCTTGCTGAAATAACCATCGATATTGCTCAATATAATTGTTCTTTACCTCTACTAGTATTCGATTCAAGTCAGCACGATCAAGCTCATTGAGACTTACCACAACCGGAAAACGTCCTACAAACTCAGGGATCATGCCAAATTTAACCAAGTCGTCGGGGCTAACGTCGGCAAGGTTAACTTCGATATTTTTAGTTACCAGACTACTAAACCCAATAGATGATCCATGTACTCGACTGCGAATCACTGAATCTAGCCCAACAAATGCACCGCCGGCAATGAACAAAATATTAGCTGTGTCAATTTCAATCATGTCACTATTGGGATGCTTACGGTTGCCTGTTGCCGGAATACGGCAAACAGTACCTTCAACTAGCTTGAGCAATGCTTGTTGCACGCCTTCACCCGACACATCACGGGTAATACTTGCGCTTTCGCCTTTGCGAGCAATTTTATCAATTTCATCAACAAACACAATTCCACGTTGTGTTTTTTCTACACTGTTACCCGATGCCGCATACAAACGAGCAATAAGCATTTCAACGTCATCGCCCACGTAGCCTGCTTCAGTAATACTTGTGGCGTCGGCAATAACAAAAGGTACATCAAGATATTTGGCCACTGTACGTGCCAACAATGTTTTGCCCGAACCAGTGGGGCCAAGCATGAGAATATTGGCTTTTGTAACTTCGGGATCTGTTTCTTTGCGTTGTAGTCGCTTGTAATGATTAATGACTGCTACTGCAAGAACAACCTTGGCCGAGTCTTGCCCAATAACATATTCATCTAGATATTTTTTTAGTATCCTGGGATCTGAACGATCAATGGCAGATTCAACTTCTTCTGTGGGTACAATATCTTTGAGAAGGTCCCGGCACAAGTCAACACATTCATTGCAAATGGCCACGGTGTCACTGACTATTAATTTTTGTACACTGTCCTTGTGTTTGCCGCAAAAACTGCAAATATCAATGGGAGATATCATTAATTGTCCTGTTGTAAACGAGATTCAATTTGGGCTTGTTCGCCCTCGGTTAAAAGGTCTGCATCATAATGGCCACTGCTAACAGCATTGATCAAATAATCAATATAAGACTGATTGTATGTATATTGATCTGTAGTGTCTTTGATAATTTCAATCCACTTTTCACCATTGAATTTGTACAACTTAGAAGGTACATAACCAACGTGTGTAAACATATCTCCACGTGCAGGCGCAGTTGGGAATTTCTCACCAAACGGCACATTACCAACTGCTGGGTTTGGCAAGTAGTCTTCCCAAGGCAGTCGATCAATGATTCCACGCTCAAATAATCGACGCTGTTCTTTTAAAGTTTCACCCGGATTATCTATCTTCCACTGTGACTTGGCTTGCTTGACTGCGTCATTATCTTCTAAATCATGTTCATCGTCTGTTACAGTATCTGATTCATTTTCTGATTCAGGACGATGTGCCATTGGCTGTAAGTTTTCAAAGGGTTGAAATTGTTGATCAAGGTATGCATGTTTGCTACGATCAAATTCGGTTTTTAATTCTTCAACTTCTTCTTCAGTGGATGGGTATGTTGTTGTGGTAGTGTTGTACATCCATCCCGGGGGTGATGGGTCTGATGGAAATAGTTCATCCTTGATTACTAGTTCACCAATGGGCAAATCTTCTTTAGTGGATTCTTTTATTTGTTCAACTTGCTCTTGAGTCAACGGGCCATCATCTTGTTCATATTTAGGTTTTGTTTGATCTTGACGCAACCATTTACGACTTTCAGTTGCGGCCAACAACATCATCACAGCCAAAGGGTCAAACACAATGACCAATAATATAATGACCCAACGAACCGCGGCTTCAAGCATGTTAGTATCAGTGTTATCACCGTAAATTAATGCGGCGATATATTTTATTGGTCCTACTTCGGCTTCTACTTTTCTAACCTCGGCGGCAATCGGCGCTCGCTCTTCAGCAAGTACGCTAACTCTTTTCTGTTCGGCTTCAATTTCAGCAAGGAGACGCTGACGTTCCTTTTGTTGCGTCCTACGGAGAGCCACGGCTTTATCTGCACCCGTTTCTGAAGTGCTTCTTGCCATGACTTGGTCCACTGCCTCATCCATTTGTTTAAGTGCTTTGCGGTTTGCATCTATGTTCTCTCGTGATGTTTTAATTTTCTCATCGTAAACTGCAATTTTTGCTTGCACATCTCCCGACACCATGCTTTGATCGCTGTGAGCTTTGCTTAAGAAGCCAAAGATGCCCATGCTGGTGATTACCATCAGCACTACCACTGCTGTGCTCAGATAAATCTTCATTAACCAGCGAGCTCGATCCCAGTGCTCGTGTAACCACACTGTGACTGTGAGTTTGGCTACTTCAAGGATACTGCCCATGAGAACAATGGGCATGACAGCGGCGGCAAAGATTGCGGTCAAGCCCACAATGGAATAAAAAGCGGCCACTGCGCTTAGACATAGTGCCACCACAAACATTAGTATAGTCAAGATCATTAAATTATTTAGCGGTCCTTGAAGCGTGTTTCGGATACAACTTCTAGTGCAAATTTAGTCGACACCCAGGTGGCCCATCGTTCATCGGGAACCTCAAACCACACACATATAGGCTCTCCACTGTGGCGGCGCCATGTCTCTAATTTTTTGCGAACTTTTGGCTGGGTTTTCCAATTTTTTCCAAACCAATCACGGCATTCATTCATAACAGAATACCACTGTGCGGTTGAATTTACATAAATTCTAAATCTGTGCAATGTAGCCATGTCAACATTATACACAGAAATTTTGCTATGTCAAGAGCCACAGTTGCTCAAACACACAGGGTCAGGGTTGGCCAGATCAATTTGTACGCTGTCAAACAGTTTATCAACTTGATCAAATGACACATGGTTAACAAAATAACAACATGTGCTAGCTTTTCCTGTGGATGACAAGTAAATGCTGGGCATTGACAAGTGCATACAACGGTCAAACTCAACCAGGTGTTTCTTTGGATTGAAAAATATTTTTTGTGTTACAGTAGACGGCTCTAAGTCGTATAGATACTCACCGGTACGCCAGTCTCTAACCATGGTAAGATCCGACCTAAACGAACGTATCAACTTGAATTTTTTAAATTTAAGCCGTTGGCTCATTCGCATGCAATCTTTGATCTGATGTTCGTTGTGTTTGAATGGTATAAATTGCCAAGTGGCGTAACCACCGGCATTGATAAATGCAGTGGCATTGGCAATAACACGATCAAAGTTGGTTCCTTGACGATACTGCTGATGTACTTCCCCGATCCCATCAAGCCCAAACCAAACGTCATGTTCTATGCCCGACAGTAATGCGGCCAACTTGCCCCACCAAGTTGCTGATTTTAGACCACCATTGGAATGTATTTGTATTTTTTTACAGAGTGGTTTTGAAACTTCTACTAATTTTAAAAAATCATGATGAGCAATGGGGTCGCCCAAATTACCACAAAACTGTATGCCTTCAAGGCTGGGAAACTGTTTTATAAAATCAGTGTACTGATCAATGTCAATATCTTTTTCAATCAGTGCTGGGTTCGTGCCGTATCCATTGTTGTTTCGTGAGCAACCCGGGCAACTGGCATTGCACCTAGAACTTGCTTCGACATGGATCCACTTTATATCTTTAGGTTGCACAATATTGCTCTATGTATTTTTTTACAGCCTGATAAATTATTTGATTGCCAGGTTGAGAAAAGTGATTGATGATACCTCGATGGGTCTCAAGCATCGGGGAAAAATCCAAGACGTTGCTGCCGGTGTAAGTGGACAAGCAAGGCAGGTGGTTAACTATCAGCGTTGATCGGGATGCAACCAATTTAGTAATTTCGTCACGTAGTAACTGATAAACGTGATCATAATACTCTTCATCGTAGTGATACACAAAGAAATCGTGTGCTGTGGACAACGAGCTATTGAATAAATTTGTAAATTTTAATGCATGATACTCAAGGTCTGTATAGATTAAATCTGAATTTTTATGCAACAGGTCTTGACTATGTACAGGATGTTTTGGTGTGTGAATTCTACCAGGGCTTGTATGAGAAATTATAATCAAGTCATACCGATCAATGTTAACTGATTGTAATTGTTTGAGAATTTTGTATTCCCCGCATCCAGGCTGGCTTAAAATAGTTACATCGTAATCATTTGCTATTAAGTTTGTCCAGCCCGGATAGTCTTTGTACTTTATAGACCAATCAGATGCAAAACTGTCACCTACTATTAGTATTTTCATTAGAGTCTCCCCACGATTTGCTTTGCAAACTGTCTAGAAGTTTTAATATCAAAGTGATGATAGTCCCGGGCAAAATCTATTTTTTTAATTTCTAATACTGACTGTGAAGTAATGCGTTCAAACATTTGCGCAAACTTGCTGTGATATTCCTTGTTTATAAAATTTGGAACAAACGTATGCAGTATCTTGGTATTACCTTTGCGTAGTTCTATCTCTTGAATCAACTTTAATGTTAATATTAAATTCAGTTCTTCATCTACACAAACACCACCAAGTATTCTATGTTCATCCATCAAGTGCGATTCTACTCTAAAGCCAACAAAGTCATGCTGTTGTTTAATTTCAAGTTTGATATTATCCGGCAATGTGTCAAACTCTTTAAAACCAACAACAGGCCAAGTTGCATCTTTAACAGATGCATAGAAAGTTTCCCACAAGTCTTCAAGTGCGTGTTGGAGCGCCTGTTCACGACGATGTACATAACTCCAACATATCACAACAGTATCAACTTCTAGTTGGTCAAGTAATTTATTGACCTGCCGAGCAATCCATTCGTTACTGGCACCGAGCATGCTTATGTTGATACAACGTTTATTAGTCATCTCTGACAGCACAACTGGCCATGAATGGCTAATAGGCGCACCAACGCCCATTACTGAACTATCACCAATACACCAAAATGCCTCGGTTAATTCTTTTGCAGAGTCAGGCCATTCATTATCACGATATCCACGACTGTTAAAAGTATAGTTGACTTTGTGAGGATATGTTTTAAAATGTTTACGATTCAAACATGTGCTTGGCGTATCTGGTAAAAGAAAATCTTCTTGACGATGCTTGTACGATGACAGTTCAAAATCAGAGAGTAGCCCAACTGTTGGTTTCATCATTCCAGTGTCGTGTGTCGTACATGCAAATGTCCAGAGTTAACCCAAAGATATTAATAGTAATTCTGGGGCCGGCATGGTCTTCTCCCCACCAAGCAAGATTGGCTTGGAACTCCAAGCAGTTATATGCATATTGACTTAGTTGAATTTCCCAAACTTTGTGTTGGGTAACTTGTTTACTCCGTACCCAAAGATTACGGAATGGCCGATGACGTAGAGGATTACGGACTGCTATCCAAATGTTCATGCTAATCCAAAGTGTTCTCTTATTAAACGGCTATACTTGGACTCAACGTCAGTGCCATTGAAGTTTTCTTTATCAATAACCTTGATACATTCCCAGACAATTTCTTTGGAATAATCATCAAGCTCGTTGAGTCGTAAAGAACAAAACTCATCGGGACTGCGCTCAAGCTCGGCCAAGAATTCTTCTTTAGTGAGCTTTTCGGTCAGTATATTTTTTAGTGTGTTAACAAATACTTGGTTCAAATTTTATCTCCTGGATCAAAATCACGGAATCTCAAAAAGCGTGGAAATCTCAATGAGTATGTTCCGTCTTGGTTTTGGGTGACTGCGTCTGCTTGGACTTCCACAATGTGGCCAAGTAAGTCATCCCGGTTGGTCCAATATTCATCACGATCGCTATCAGACAAACCACTGCCAACATTAACATTAATACGACGTCCATTATCAACTCCTTCACAAACAATTGCACCTAATCGGCCCAGGTTACGACCTGTGCCTTCTTCAACGCCAATGATATTTAAGTCCACTGTAATGGTGGGCTTCCATTTCATCCAAAAATCACTGCGTTTGCATTCATACGGTGCATCCATGCTTTTGATCATGATTCCTTCAAAGCCTTGGGCTACAGCATCGTCAGCAAAACGCCGCATGATGTCATGCCCTTCGCCAGTGTCTAAATCTACATTAAGCCCATTCATGATGCGCAAACAACTAGTCTCTTCTGCTAGTGCGTTTCGAGCACTTTCGAGCCACTCAATTCGTTTGTGTTGTTGTAAATTACAATGGCCTTCTTTGAGTGCTTCAAACGGAATAATATCAAAAATATGATATACCATACCATCAGTTTGAGCATCTGATTTACGATGTGCTTGGCGCATGAGCTGTTGAAAAGTTTCGCCCACAATCTCGCCATCTAGTACAAAGTTGCCGCCGGTACCTCGACCATGTTGAAATGCTCGGCGTTGTTCACGAATAGCATCTTCAATTTGTGGAAAGTTTTCAAATACTTTGCCATTGCGACTATACAGTGCAATACTGGTACCAGAAACTACTGCAATCACACGAACACCGTCAAGCTTGACTTCTAATCGTTTGATGCCACGAAGCTTTTTGGGTTGGTCTGTACTGTCTTGTGCGAGCTGACAGCTGAATGTGGGAATCTTCCACTCGGTTTTGCCCAGGACTTTGTTAAGTGTTTTTTCGCTAATGCCACAGCGCAGGTCTTTTTTGATTACTCTGGCACATACATCATTCCACTCATCACTATCAAACTCTTCCATGAGTTCAGCAATGGCAGATCGTGCATTGCCGCCAGTGACACTGCGAGTGCGAAGGCTTTCTAGTAAGGCCCAAAATTTTGTCCAAGGATTAAAGCATCCGGTTCTACCTTTGCTGTCAGGCACTTTTTTAACATTAAAAGTATAAAATGGATTGTATGCTTGGTAACAGTTAAACAAAAAACATTGTGCATCTGCACTGCCTAACTTTGCGGCCATCAAGGCTTTTTCAATCACCTTTTCTTTGTGAATTCGACTGTCACTGCTTTCAAGGTCGTAAATCCAGCCTGCGGCCAATTTTTGTCCATCAAACTTAGTATCGCTGAGCACTAGCACATCCATCTAAATCTCCATTTAGTTAAGTATTAGTATTATACGGAAATTAGAATTAGTTGTCAACCGTTAAAGTAGTACAACAGTATTACTTTAAATCAGATGGTAGTGCAAGATATTTGTTTGGTGCTCCTTGTAAACTGAATGTATCAGCATATCCGCCTGCAGTATCCGGGATTTGATTTGGTGCAGCCGCATTTTGAATGTATGCCAATGCTTGTGCTTGTGTCATGGTTGGGTTGACCTCCAATGCCGCGGCAAGTATGCCAGTGACCTGCGGAGCTGCCATGCTGGTTCCAGTATCCTTGCCAATGTAATAAGCTGTGTTTCTTGGATCTGGTACCGGAGTAGGTTGTCCGGATGCACCATTGGCAGTCAGCCAGGCGCTGGTAATGAATGCACCAGGTGCAAACAAATCAACACGAGGACCACAGTTACTTGAACTAGCCTTGCCATCATTCTTTGGTGCGCGAATTGCGCCAACACATATAACATTTTGTGTGGCAACTGGCGAACTACCACGAGCATAATAAATTGGACTGCCGCCATTGAAGCCGGTGGCAGTCAATGTGTTATTAAAGTCTGCATCACTGGATGTTGCAATTCTTGTATCGTTATTGCCAGCACATCCTACAAAAATAATACCGGCGTTGATACATGCTTTTATTTGTGCATCCATAGTTGAATTTTGCAGGGCAACAATACAGTTACCAGCCCCATCATTGGTAATGCCATAGCCCAACAGTTGAACAAGAGTAAACGGCCCTGCGTAAGTTACTCCTCGATATGTCAAGGAAGTAATGCTGGTATAAGGAATTGTGTAACGACTGTACCAACTGTTGTTGAGAATAGTTGGATTGGTGTTGCCAGTGGCTTTCTTTTTGTTGTGCCAGGCCAATATGTACTGATACAAATACAAATAAGGAACACCACCAGTTACATACTGGGGTGATATGTTAAAAATGTTTGCCTTTGGTGCCCACCCTTGTGTGTTTCCGACTGCGATGCCGGCTACATGGCAAGCATGCCTGCTGTCATCAGCAGAACTCGGTGCATTGGTTGTTATGGGTGGGTTATATCGACTACCAGCAGAGGGATCGCCCGGTATATTTGCATCAAACCAGTTGTAGTATTTTACTCGTGATCCACCTGTACCATCTGCATTTACTGCAAACTCAGGATGTGCAGGATCAAGCACTGCATCAACAATAACAACATCCACATTGGTACCACTGGCCTTTACGGATACTGTGCCAGTCTGTTCTGTGGTGCCGTCTGATCCCCAATTTGGAATCTGTTGCCCTTTCCACGAGCGTAAAATGCCCCAGTTTCGAAAAGTGTTTGATAGCGTGGAGCTTCTGCTCCAATACTGTGATGCCCGAGACCAAGGTGTTGCAGATGTTGTTGTGTTGCTAATCACCGGTCCCGGAGCAGAGTCTAGTTGTGTGTCAAGCTTGATTCCAGCATTTTGCAATGCTTCGATGTTTCTGCCTTCGCGCAAACTACTAATCAACGACTGACCACCTAGTGTAGCGGTGTTAGTAAACTTGAGCAAAACATCATTTGCGTCTGGATCGTTTCCATACTCATGTAAGTTTGTTGAAAAACTCATTGTGCTCGAAGTTGAATTAGCTTCGAACGCAGTAAAATCAATTTGTGCTCGGTTTTGATTTGTTATTTCTTTAACGATTTCGGTTATAATTGAAGTATACTGGGTATTGGTTGCAGTCACCTTGCTGGCATTACTGGATGCAATAGTAGAAATTGCCGAGGCAGCCGCTGGTGTCAATGCTGTACTAAATGCTTCGTTCCAGGTAGTGTACGTACCAGCTCCGGGACCACTGGGGATAATCACAGGACCAGTTGATGGCCCAAATGTACCAGCCAAGGTATCTGACATATTGGTATAAACACTGTTGAGAGAAGATGCGCTAATGGAAGAAACTGCGTTGGCAATAGTGGTAAGGCTAGTGGAAATAGATTCTTTATATGCTACTCCCAAAATGTCACCAATAACCAGTGTGCCGTTAGGACCCGATCCTTGACCTAATTGTTGTTGGTATGCAGTAATCACAGTGGCCGGAACTGGTTTGGTCAAATTCTTAACCGCAGTCAATCCAGTGTTTGATTCTACCGCCAACATTGCTGTGCTAATACCAGGCAACAACGATGTTGAAACATTTTTTACCTGTTGCATTGCTTGGGCAAATGCTTTGTTTGCCAGGGCTTGATCTGGTGGAGTAATTAATTTAAGTGTGTTGTAACCATTGGTACCAGTTTGTCCCGAGTAAGCAACGATGTTGGCATCGTCTACTGTGGTAATTAGATTTTGATTTGTGGCGCCGTTGACATAGATTGGCACAAGTCCATCTTTTGTTGGACACAACAATTTGCTGTAAGCAGTTGGCATTATAACTTTTGGATTCAACAACTGTGCCATGTTGGCTATGTTACTAGTTGTAACCCCAAACACAGCTAGTACCTGGGAAAGAACCGACCCAGTGATTTTTGTCATTACTGTATATGCAGTTTTTTCTGCTTGCGCATCTAGTGTGTTTGACCCTTTGGACAAACTGGAAATTTGTTGTGTTGTTATACCGGCAGTGGTTAATGGAGTGGCCAGCCCTGGTAATATACCATTGCCCACACGCCCAAGTTGTGCCAACAACTCTCCAGGCAGTCCCCAATAATCCAACTGTGCTAGATTAATCAAGTTTCCCAGTTTCTTTAAATCTGCACCAAGCCCGGCAATGTCGCTGGTTACTTGATTCAACCCACCAGTGGTCAAATTGTCCATGCCACCATTTGCTGGTGTAAATGTTTCGGCCAAGATCGCACTGTTTTTTACTGAATTAATAGTTGCATTGGCCTGGGAAATATATCCCTGAGCAGCCATAAAAGCTTGACAAAATTTTGACTGGTCCCCGTTGCCGGACACTGTTGTTGAATCAATTCCAACAACCGTTGGTAAGCTATAACATACAATGTAAAGATTCCAGTATGTGCCAGTTGTGGGTGTTTGATTTTTGCTTGCAACCTTGGCAATAAACACATTGCCATTATAGGAAACTACGTCGCCGGCTATGTAAGAAATAGAACTGTCCCAGGGGCTAGCTAAACCAGAAACCAGTACACTAGTGGGTGCGGTATTTTCCGGTAACACACTGGTTAGTGCAGGGAATGTGTTGGAGCCCAGGGCCAACAAGCCTAATAAGTTTGTTTGAGATAGATTTCCGCCACTTACTGCACCTAGTGCAGTAGAGCAAATACTTTGAAATGTTGATATAATTGAAACATTGCCATATGTTGCCACAGCATTTGCAATGTTGTTTGGTGCGATTATTGTGGTGCCAACATCCTGAGGGGGATTAGGTAATAAACCTGCACCAGCAGTGGCCATCACTGATGACAATGCACCCATGGTCAACCGCCCACAAATACATCGCCACTGCCAGAGCTTCTAGTATGTCCGCAATTGTCCATGGCGCCAACAAAAGTTACTGCTTTGCCACCGGCAAATACCGTGCCACTTCCCTGTTGTACTTTAGCAGATCGATGCTTACCTTTACCATGAGGACTTACCTTGGCTCCAACGACGGCAATGGGTTTGCCATTGACATACACGGAATTTACACCCTCAAGAATTCGACCCTTGCCGTTGTCTGGATCGCCAAGTCTGCACACTGCTGGCATTAAAGTTATCCTGTAATAATTTGTTTTCTTGGCGGTACTGAAATACCAGTTGTTGCTTGACGATAACTGTCAGCAATATCTTCCCTGGGTTCAGTTACCATTGAAATACTGCTTTTATTTAGCTGTACATTTGCTTCAATATTTGCGGAAAATAAACTAGGTATCATTTGTAACCCTTGTTGTGTTACAACCATGGTAATGGGATGTGAAAGTACTAAAAAGTCCTGGTGTTGTTCTTCAACTCGAGCTACAATTTCTTCGCTGGTGATTAGTTTAAAAATAAAAACTTTGTTTGATTCGATATTCATAGAGTTCCTAAGTTAGTAAGTCCCAGACGTTCTTTGACATTGTCTGCAGTCAGCTTACTTAAACCTTGAAACCCACCGTCAACAAATAATTTGCCTTCATGGTAAATTTGTGGGACTGTTCGGTGCCCGGCACCGACTATGAATTCTCGAGCAGAATCATCAGCATCGATTTTTACTTCTTCAAAAGGTATTTCCCATTTTTCAAGCAGGGCTTTTGCTTGATCACAAAACGGGCAATGATTTTTAGAATATACTGTTAACATTATAAACTTAGTCCAGAAAATGTATTTTGATCAACGTCTTGTTTGGTACCACCAATCACGTAACTGGTAATTTCAGTTTCTTGGGGTGCAACTTGTACATCGGCACCGGCAATCCACTTGGCAGTCCAAGGCAATGGATTACTTCCACCGCGATAGGGACTGGGCAATCCAAGAGCAGTCATGCGTTTATGCGCAATCCATTCAACATAGTCATCAAGTAGTTGTTTGTTCAAACCAATCATGCTGCCATCTTTGAACAAATACTGTGCCCAATTTTTTTCTTGTTGCACCACTTCGGCAAACAAGGCAACAACATCGGCCTGACATTCTTCTTTGATCTTAACGTAGTCTGGATCATCTTGTGGCAACAACTTGATCAGAGTTTGTGTACTACCTAGGTGTATGTTTTCATCGCGGCAGATCAGTTTGATAATCTTGGCGTTGCCTTCCATCTTCTTGAGTTCAGCAAATGCCCATGAGCAAGCAAAGCTCACATAAAAACGAATACCTTCGAGTGCATTGACACTGTTAATGGCCAGCCATAGTTTCTTCTTAAGTTCGTATCTGTCAACTACAACTGTGTTACCATTGATTACATGCTTGCCTACGCCTAGATATTGATATGCTAGGCTAGCGTCATATAAGTCATCATAATACTTGCTGATAGATTTGGCACATTGAACAATTTCTTCAATGTCTAATAACTCGTCAAACACTTGACTAGGGTTAGAATAAATGTTTCTAATAATGTGTGTATAACTGCGGCTATGCACAGTTTCGCTAAAGGCCCAGGTTTCGATCCAAGTTTCTAGTTCTGGTATTGTTGCCAATGGCAATAATGCCAAGTTGGGACCACGACCTTGAACGCTGTCTAACAAAATTTGGCGTTTTAGATTTGACGTAAAAATGTGTCGTTCGTGGTCTGTTAGATCTTTAAAATCTTTGGCATCACGAAGCACATCCACTTCTTCGGGACGCCAAAAGAATCCCAGTTGTTTGTCGGTTAGTTTGTCAAACTGTTTGTATTTTAAGGTTTCATATCGTTGAATCCCCAGTGATCCTTGTGGATCTAAAAACGCCAAGGAAGTGGTGTGGTCGCGATTTTTGGAAGGGTTGAATACTGTCATGTTGTTATCCTTTTTTTTTAAATTTTACAACTGTCGCAATCTGCATCGTCTGCTATTAACGATGTGTCAACGCTTTCAATTAAGATAGATTTGGATTGTGCTAGTCGGTCGATATCAATTTCGCCGGATCCATCATAGGTATTGAAGTAGTAAAGTTGCTTTCCGCCGTACTTGTAGAACATTACCAAATGCTTGAGCATGTCACTCATGGTAATTTTTTCTTCATCGTAAAATTGTGGATTGTAGCTGGTATTGACACTGATACCTTGATCAATATATTTTTGCAAAACTGCACAAATTTTCAAATAGCCTTCAGGAGATTTTTGATCCCATAAAAGTTCATATTTGTTTTTTAATCTACGATACTCTGGCACCACTTGTTTTAGCACACCATCTTTACTTTGTTTGATCGAAACATAGCTACGTGGTGGTTCAATACCATTGGTGGCATTACTAATTTGAGCACTTGTTTCTGCTGGCATTAACGCCATCAGTGTACTGTTTCGAATTCCGGTACGTTTAAGTTGCTCACGTAATCCGGCCCAGTCAACTACATCACGGTGTGGTACAAGCTCATCAACTTCTTGCTTGTATGTGTCTACTGGGAGAACGCCATTATGGTATTTTGTTTCGTTGCTCTTGGGGCATGCTCCAAACTCTTGGGCAAGATCAGCACTGGCTTTGATCAAGTAATAGCTCCAGTGTTGAGCCCACTCGTCGACCTTGGCCAATGCGGCTGGATCGCTGTAGCTTAGATCATTCTTGGCCAACCAGTAGGCCAAGTTAATGATGCCAACCCCCAAGGGTCGACGATTGTCTGTGGCCATTTTTGCCGCGAGAACTGGATAGTCTTGATAAGTCAACAATGCATCAAGTCCACGCACTGCCAATGTGCAAGCACTTTCCATGTCTTGCGGCTCTTTAAACACTCCCCAGTTCAATGCGCTGAGTGTGCATAATGCAATTTCTCCATTGGGGTCATTAATATCGTTTAGTGGTTTTGTAGGCAAATTAATTTCACAGCACAGATTGCTTTGACGTATCGGTGCTAGTTCAGGAATAAATGCGCCATGATTGTTGGCGTGGTCTACATTCATCAAGTACACACGACCAGTGTCTTTACGTTCTTGCATGAACATTGTAAACAAATCAATTGCCTTGATCTTTTTCTTGCGTATTTTTGTATTGCGTTCAGCCGCTTCGTATAGATCACGGAAACGGTCAACATCTTTGTAGAATGCATCAAACATTTCGGGAACATCATTGGGAGAGAACAATGATATGTTTCCATTGGTCAGCAAACGTTCATACATGACTTTGTTAAACTGTACGCCGTAGTCCATATGACGTACACGGTTGTCGTCGGTGCCTTTGTTATTTTTTAGGACCAACAGATCCTCAACTTCAAGATGCCAGATCGGATAATACAACGTAGCCGCGCCATTGCGCACTCCACCTTGGCTGCAACTGCGTGTAGCCGCCTGGAACATTTTATAAAAGGGAATTACACCAGTGTGATAAGCATCACCATTGCGAATAGGTGAACCAAGAGCACGAATGCGACCGGCGCCGATGCCAATACCTGCCTTTTGACTTACATATTTTACAATACTAGACGTTGTTGCATTGATTGAATCTAAGCTATCGTCAGTCTCGATTAGAACACAGCTGGAGAACTGACGTTGTGGTGTGCGAACACCAGACATTACAGGTGTAGGCAGACTGATTTGATGTGTGCTAATTGCGTCATAGTAGTCTTTGACCCATTGCAATCTTGTTTCAGATGGATAGTTAACAAACAATGTGGCAGCAATCAATGCATAGGTCACTTGTGGTGTTTCAAAAATTTCTTTTGTTACGCGATTTTGTACTAGGTATTTGCCGCGAAACTGTTCCATGGCAGCATATGTCAACTGCTCGTCTCGATCATGGCGTATAAATGCATTGATCTTGTCCCACTCGTCAGTGCTGTATGCTGTTAACAGTTCATGATCGTAGAACCCACTGGCTACATTACGTTTAACTAATTCTCGAATGTGGCATGGGGTAAAGTCACCGTAGACTTGTTTACGAATGTGGTAACAAATTAAGCGCCCGGCAACATACTGATAGTTTGGCGTTTCTTCGCTGATTAAATCAGCGGCTGACTTGATCAATGTTTCTTGAATGCTTGCTGTTGGAATTCCGTTGTAAAACTGTAAATGACTTTTGATTTCTACTTCGCTTGCTGATACTCCTGTGATTCCTTGTGTTGCCCAAAACACTACTTTATGTAATTTTTCAAGGTCTAGTGGTTCTTTACGCCCACCACGTTTTTGTACTTGTATTTGTGTCATTTATTAACCTAATTGTCGTTGTAGCTCACTGCTGTCAACTTGTCGCAGTATCTGAATGTTTGTTGAATCGATATTTAAGATCGTTTGTGGCGCCCAATTCAGTATATATTTTCCTTGCTCCACAAGGACTAAATTGCCAATATCGCAACAGGCCATAGTAATACTGCAATTGCTGTTAGCAGGAACCATCATAATAGTATACACTATTCCTAGTGCTCTTGCAACATCGCACCAGCAGTCTTCGGCCAAAAGATCCCAGGGGCCAGGCCAGTTGCGATGAGAATCCCATTGAAGATGTTGATTGATCATGGGTGCGCGAAACCACCAATCGTTAACAATTGGCAATTGTTGTTCTAAGGTAAGGGACCCGAGCTCCTTGCGTAAGTCATTCCACTCTTGCAGGCGCTCTTCGAAAGTAACGGGCCACATCAGGCCAAATATGATAAGGTATAAGTTAAGGTACCGGGCAAGCTAACTGTTGAATCATATTCAACGGACACTTGTGTTCCGGATTGTATTGCTGAGAGTTCAATCCCTACGCTACCAAATTCTGTAAAGTCATCTGTGTATGCGGGATCTGTACCTGTTGTAGATGGTACCACTACAAATACACCATGACGAACATCAGTGTCTCGAGTAATTGTATATTCCATTTGAAATGCTTTCGTGTATGTTAGGTTCACATTAAAAATTGGTTGTCCGGACACACCATTTTGAAGTGTAAACGTTTTACCATTTTCTTGAGTATAACGACCCAACGTTAATTGAGTTCCACCAGTTGAAGAACTAGTGTTACTTATAGATATTCTAGGGTAGGTGAACGCATCTGCATCACTGCGTTCAAATAAGTCATTGATAGATACACAAATGTCATTTGTAAAAGTAATCACAGGGCCTGTGGGTGTTTCACTACCAATACTATTACCAACATTGTAAAAAACGTTATATGCCGATGCATTTAAACTAACGTCATCATATACAATACCTTCAGCATAGATATTGTCAAACATGTTATGCACTGATCTAAATCCAGTTGCTCCGCCGTCACCGTCATTGGTTAGCACAATGCCTTGAAACAGTATATTGAATTTGCTGTTGCTTACAGTGACTGCTCGAATAACATTGCCGGTACCAATACCGGTGGTGATGTTGCTAAATCCGCATTTATCAAATGTAATGTCGTTGGTTACAAGACTTCCGTTACTAGCAAATGACACACCAGTAATTTCTGGTAGTGGGGTTGATCCGTTGTCTTCAATTTCAGTTTGTGTAACTGGGCCAATAAAATTCACACTGTCAAACCAACATTGTGTGGCAGAGTTGACCAAGAATATATCAGTGACATTAGTTGATTGAAATGACATTGAGCTAATTTCAATGTTTCTAGGTGGTGTGGCTCCATTGGTACCAATGTTAACGCCTGTTTGTAGTCTACTATCTCCATATTGTGCAACATAGTCCGGTATTGAGCTGTCATCAGTAGACAATAGAATAACGCTGCAATCGGCACCTTCGCCAATCAACTTGGCATAAGTTGGGATCACAATAGATTCTGTGACCAAGTAAACACCAGCTGGGAAAAACAAACTTCTTCTAATTTGTGGATTTGACTCTCGGCAATACAGTTGGTACAGTGCTCGATTAATGGCTGCGGTGTCATCGGTTATGCCATCACCTACTGCACCAAAATCGCGCACACAAGCTTGATCATCAAGTTTGGCTTGTACTGTTCGTATTGTGGGGTCGCTGGCGCTTGGGCCAGTTTCCGCAATATATCCAACAGCTACATCTTGATATGTGTAGTTACTTAAAACTGTAATATCAGAAAATTCTGTAAGGATTTCTGTGTTCCCAATAACCGGGGCACCTTCTTGCAAAGTACCATTGCCAATGAACAGTCGACGACTGTCAATACACCACCCAAGCTCAGCACCTGCCAGCTGTGGCAAATTATCGGTTGCACCCTTACGATTGGTTATTCTTGAAATCTGTACTATGGCCACGTTGAAATCCTCGTTTGCCAGTATTTAGCTAGACAAATAGTAGAACTCAACTCGCCGATTCCACTGATCTTTCCAGTGAGCAAATTCTTCTTTTTCTACCACAAACTCTTGATATTCTGGCGTGGTATATGTGCCATCTTCCAAGAGTTTGGGCTGAGCGGCCATTAAAATTACGCCCTGATCAATACTTGTGCCATGCATGTTATCATGTGCTTGAGCATAGGCCGCAAGTTGTAAGAAATAATCTTCGATCCATTCGCGCTTTTTGGGTTTGTTAGTTTGTTTAAAGTCCATGATGGCTGGACGGCCCTTCCAGACGCCAACGCAGTCACTGGTGCCAGCATAAAGGCCACTGTAGTAAACAGGAACTTCTACTCCCCAAAATTCATCCACATTACATAGACCTTTAAGAATAACCTCTGCGGCCATGAACCATGATGGTTGTGCAAAGGGATTATTTGGCAAGGGCTTCATGTCTTCCTGCAATACATAATGTTCCAAGTAGGAATGCATGCGTGTGCCTCGATTTGCGGCTTCTGTAGTAATTTCCTGTGCCTTGGTTTCACCTACACGCTTTTTCCAATTAGCCAATGCCTGTCGAGCTTCAGCCGGTTTAGTTTTATCAAGGATAGTAGTGACACTAGGTACTTTACTGCCGTCGGGCAAACAATAATGTCGCTTGCCTTGAATGGTTGTTCTATCAAGGGGTGCATAATTGTAGCGTTGAGTTATCATTAAATTCTAAAGCTTTCTCCGCAACCGCAACGGTCACGTTCATTGGGATTTTTAAATTCAAAGCCTTCATTGAGACCTTGGCGTACATAATCAACAGTTACACCTTGCAAATATGGACAGCTTTTCGGATCAATGAATATCTTGCATCCATTGCATTCGACAGTTTGATCAGTTTCTTGTGGACTATCTACATATTCTAACACATAAGCTAGCCCCGAGCAACCTGTGGTTCTAACACCTAGCCGAATGCCCAGACCCCGGCCACGTTTGGCAATTACTTGCTGAATCTTCTTTGCCGCACTGTCAGTGACTGTTAGCATGCTTCTTTCTGTAGTCCTCTACTGCGGCCTTGATGGCATCTTCGGCAAGGATACTGCAATGTATTTTGACCGGTGGAAGAGCTAGCTCTTGAGCGATTTCGGAGTTTTTAATTGACCCGGCTTCGTCAAGAGTTTTTCCTTTGACCCATTCAGTAACCAAACTCGAGCTCGCGATCGCTGAGCCGCAGCCATACGTTTTAAATTTTGCATCTGTAATAATACCTGTATCATGATCCACCTTTATTTGTAGTTTCATTACATCGCCGCAGGCAGGTGCACCCACCATGCCAGTGCCCACATCTTCGTCGCCCTTTTCAAAGGAGCCCACGTTGCGGGGGTTTTCGTAATGATCAACAACTTTTTCGCTGTAAGCCATTTAATTTAACAGTCCGTAGGATATACACCATAGCTCAAGACCTATCTTATACAATAGATAAGTGCAGATCACTGTGATAGGTACAATGGTTATTTTGTTTAATGTTATTGTGCGCATGTTCTTGTTCGGGTAATTGTACCATCAGAATTTTCTGTTTCTGTCCAGGGACTGCAATTTTGTCGTTGTATTACCTGTACAGGAGGTTGCACAATAACTGGTTGCTGTACAATAACTGGATCAGGGCGTGTTACACCATAAACCACTGCACCGCCAATAACAGCTGGGACAACCCAATTCCATCCACTGCCATGCCCACGGTGGTGCCAGTATCCATGTCCATGTCCATGTCCATGTTGGTGTTGGTGATGCTGTGCAAATGCTGGCATCATTACCCCAGCTAACAACATGCTTACAAATATTTTTTTCATAGTACTCTCTCCTTTAAGGTAGGTGTTACTATTATATAACGCCTTGCCTAGCAGTTTAGTATACTACTTTTTTGAAAAAAAGTCAACTGCTTTTTTCTGAATATTACGAGCAAACTCGGGTTGAGGAAAATTCCACCCAATGAAGGCACCAATGGCTATTAAAAAAATAGTTTCTAGCATGTTATATTCCTTTGCTGGCGGCTCTTTTGGCCATTTTATCAACAGTGGCGCGAGCTTGGTCGATGCTCATGTCTGAATCGTCAACATCGGGCTCGGCACCTTTGAAAGTTATCTGATTTGGTTCAACATTGGCAATGATGCCATTCAGTGGAGGCATTTGACTAAATTTAACCAATTGCTGATGAGTCAAAGGTATACCCATGTCGCCAGCTAAATTTATAAATGCTTCGGTAGAAATTGTTTTAGACGCATTTGTATCATTACTGCGTCCTAGAAGGAACTCTGCCAAAGCGGCCAGCCTGGCCGTATCTGGCTGGCTAGCTACTTCGTCAATTCTCATTTTCTGCGTTCTCTACCCAGGGATGATGCTGGCTCAATTTCTGCGTCAATATCAGCATCCACTGATATATCTTCTTCATCTCCGCCCATGTCTGGTGCTGCCAAGGCGGCTGCATCTACGTCAGCGTCTAGATCAGCACCCAGGTCATCATCAGCGCCTGGCACTGCAAGGTCAGTACCAGTGCCAGTAATAGCACCCTGAGCCGCTTCTAGTTGAGTTTTGCCTTGTTGCAATGCACTTAGTAATGTGCTCAATGCGGCACTGGCTTGTGCTTGATATGCAGTGGCTTGTTCGGTTCCCATGTCATTCTTGATACTGTCAGTCAATGCTGGTAGATCTTTGAATTGCATTTCGCTGATATCTTCGGTCATTTTCTGAATACGATCCAGCATGTCTTGGCTTGCTAGAACAACTTGAGCTTGTTGAATTTCGCTTTCTTTGACCATGCGCTTCATGCCTGCTTTCTTGCCCTCTTTTTTCATGAGAGCAATAGCGTTCATGGTTTTTTGTTCTTCAGGGTTCAGTGTTTGACCATTACCGGCTTTTTGCATGATCTGTTTGGTCTTTGGATCGTTGACATCAATTGCCATTGGCGTGGTGCCAACTTCATTGATATGACTGGCCAAAGCTTGTTCCATCATCATTAATTTCAAGTAAGCAGGATTTTTCTCGCTCTTGTAAATGCCCGATGAACTTCTCTGCTCACTGATCAAAGATCTAACACGGCGTAACATGTGTTGAGCCTGTGTGTTTGACAATGCCTGAAAGTCTACCTTCTTACCTAGGTAAGACTCGAATACTCGAGCGATTGTCTCTGTTTTGCGCACTGCGCTTAGTTCGTTCAATTTCATCGTTGAATCCCCGTAGTTGCCAATATTTAGCTAAGTTTGCACATTTTTCTAAACCAATTTCTACATTGTTAAGCAAAGCTTGTTTGGTTTCTAATTTAAGTAGTGCGGTTTCCCGAGTGCCGGGGTCCTTAAATCTACTAGTGAGCTTTTGAGAAAAGCTCACGTCGTTTCGTAATCGCCAACGCTTTTCATCTAATCGTTTGATTTCGTTGGCTAGTTTAATCTGATTGTATTTGTCTGCTATGCACCAGCTCAGTGCTGTTCTCACGCTGGTAAAAGGCAGAGGATCACCAGTGTATTCTGTAACAGTTACATTATTTTGTTTTTTTAATATGGTATAACGATCAAAAACTTGATAACCGTTTTCAGTACTAAAAATTAAATTTTGTTTGGCTGATTCAAAGTCAGCCGACAGCACTTGTTCTAATTGTCGAAGTGTGTTGTCTGTTATATTCATGTTATTTTAAAACGTAATTAACAGTCAAGTAACCAATGGTACCAAGCATAATACTCATTATACTAATGGCCCAGGTAATAAGTTGATTGTTTCTCTTGTCACTCATCTCAGACAATTTATCACGCACCACATTTAGTATGTTTTTTAGTTCGGCCACATCTGCTTTGATATCAGAAATAGTGAATTCTAATTGGCGGTATCTTTCAGCACACAATTCAACGTGCGCTTCAAGGCTCTTTTTTTCAATTTCAGTGGTGTCGGACATAGAATTATTTATTCTAAGTTGGTCCAGAACCATATATTAGAATCAATGCTTGCATCAAGCATTGGTGCTAGTCCAGGTGTTTCGTCAAGCCCTAGTATCATTGGTACTCCCTGACAGTCTCGTACTAGCGCACCAACTGGGTTGTCATCTAATGTGGTTGTTTCAATATTGTCAATATCAAAACTAAACTCCCAAAACGATACATCATCCACAATCACCTGCTTAGGTGCATTGATATTCTCTGGCAATGTGCGCAGGCTTATGACTTGATTAACAGTTTCCCAATTACGTTGTTTGTTCCGTGAGCGATTCCATGTAGATTGGTCAATAATATCCCGTCCCTGTTCGTCCTTAAAAGGCATACGTGCAGATCTATAATGACTGCGCACTCCAGTGGCTGTGATGTCAAATTTAGTTTTGCAAAAGATACGATAAGTCATGTCTGTTATTTAACGGACAAGAAAAAACCCTGGAATAAATCCAGGGTTGTGTGGTCGACGTATAATCGATTAAGCTAGTTGGAAGCCAGGCTCAGTAACAATTGTGCCGCTAACGTCAACACCAGTCACAGTACCATCAGATGCTGTGATCTGAATGTTGCCAAGAGCTTGAATAGCTGTCTGCAATGTGGAAGCAGTGTAAGCATCTTGTGGGTAGATAGCGTAGCTGATCTGGCCAGTGCTTGCGCCTTCTACTTGGTAGATAGCGATGGTAGCAGTTTGTTGAACACGTTGGTTGATCTGAACAACAACACCTGGGTTAAACACTGTACCGCCGCCGCTGTAGTTACCCAACTGATCGCGAAGATCAATTGCTGTTGCAGAACCGTTTTTAACTAGAACTTTGAAGAAGTCTAGCTTGGGGCCTTGAGGCTGAACTAACGCATCAGTAGAACCAATGTTACCGGTCTGAGGACCGTTGTTAACGTCTAACGCAAATACTGGTTGTGCGTCACCATTGAAAGGTGGAAAATATGCCATTTTTAAATCTCCTTAATATATGACCACTTGGGGTCTGCTTTTATTTAGTCGATCTCTAAAAAAACAGTTACTTGGGATTATTTTGTGCGGCATTTCCTGCTGAAAATACCCCACGATTCACCAACTTGACTAGCCCAGTTGGTGTAGGAACAACAAATCCTTCGCCCTCGGCTTGACCACCAGTGCTTTGCTCTAGCCCTTGTACTTGTTGTTCAAGCTGTTGTGCCAGGTTTAATTTTAAATTGTATATTGAGTTCCAAATTGCCAGCAGTCCCAGGTGAGCCGGACTGGGCACTGGTTTGTTGTTGGCGTCAAGTGTGTAGAGTTTGCCGGGGATATTGCCAGTTTTGGCATTGTATTGTCCATTGACGTCTGGATTACCAGTTACTAGTTCACTGTACTGACGAGCACTAGACTTGGTTTTCAACCAGTTGGGCATACTGAATTTTGTAGCGCCAATAATGCGTTGATTGAAATAGGTCTGCATTTGTGCTCGTGTGCTAGCCGGTAGAGAATTCAACAGTTGATCCACGGCTGCGCCGTATGTGCCAACCGCTTGTTTTGCGGCAGCAATTAATTTTGCAGGTGGCTTTAGTTTAAATGTAATGCCAATATTGGGCTTGATAATATCAACCCCTCCACGAACATTCTGCAAGCCCTGACCATCCCAAGGCTGGGCTACTTGATCGCCTAAATTAGCAAACTGCTGATGAACAACAATGCCACCAGTTTTGCCGGGAATAGTTTGACCTAGTTCGCTATTGGTTGGGATTGAATACTGTACAAAATTAGGTTTGAATGTGTACTTACCGCCTTGTGGTTGTAGTTCTCCGGCCCACATCAAGTCACCCCAATAAAAGCCAGGGCCTATTGTGGCAGCATCTAATCCTGGCCATATGGCTTTGAGCTTGGGATACAAGTCGCTTCTTAAATTACCAGATTTTTTTTGTTGATCATACTTGACCCAGTCTTCGGGACTTTGTGCCGGATACTTGGCGTCAAACATATATTTGTCCATGACTGCTAGTTTGCCGTTGGGCAATCTGCCCCAGATCAATGCAGGTTTACCATCCCACTTGATAGTGGTTTTACCAGCATTGGCAATAGCATTTTCCATGCCTTGTATGGCTTTTGATGCGGCTGCACTACCACCTAAGAAGAAAGCGTCTTCAGGATGTGGGATCCTTGGATCTTTCTTCTTGGCCGGAGCTTCGGATTCAATGATAATGTGATAGCCTTGATTTACAATTCTATCACGTAAGCGAGACATAAAGCTGACTTCATTTTCTTGCACAGGTGCACCAGGTTCAGTGAGTCCTTCTCGTGCAAGATATTCTCTAAAATCTTTCAGCTTGGCATCACGCTCTGGATCATTTTCTAGTGCGGCATAAATGCTTTCAACATTCTTGAGATTTTCTTTAGTTGCATTTGATCCTAGCAATACTCGAGCCACATAGTCGGGGTCCATGCCGCCCTTGACCAGTTGATTTGTAGTACGACTGAACATACCATTGGCGCCCACTTTGAGTCCTAGGGATTTAGCAATACTGCTCATTAGAACATTGCGGTTCATGCCCTTGTAGTTAGATCCTTCGGCGCCGCCATAAAAAAATGTTCCCCAATCAAGATTGGGAAAGAACATAAAATCTGTTTGCACAAAACCTTTTTTAGCATCACCAGCAATGGGTGTTTTAAAATGTACTTCGCCTGCTTTTTTAACCCATTCACGTGGATCTTGTTTTTGTGACTGTGCCCATTGTGTTAACTTGTCAGCAATTTGATCTTTGGTTACTTCGCTAGTATCTACCCCAAGGTCAAGGTCACCAGATGTGGGCTTACGGCCAGTTGATCCTAGCCAACGCTCTTGTGGGAATTTCATCCCCAGTACTTTTTCTACAAATGCGATAGTCGCAGGAACATCAGCTTGATTTATACGCTGAGTTGCTGGATTACCGGCAGGATCTTTAAAAACATTACCGCCTTCAGCCAGCATTGGTACGTCTCACGGTTCTAATAAATTTACCAGGATCTCGGTCTCTAATTGCGTTTAGCAATTTTCGATTTAAATTATCTGCTTGCTCGGGTGTAAATGTAGATTCAATTTGTTCAATTAAACGAATAGCACTGGCAATGACATTGCTAGCACGACTTTCAATAATGTATTGTCGATCGCGGGTCTGCTGACGTTCTTGATATATTGAGTCTAGCTCTTCGAGAATACTGCGAGTTTTCTTTTGCATGATACCGTCTCTTTGTTCAATATTTACCGTTTTTGGAACAATAGTCATGACAAATGATTGGGCGGCCACTGAGGAAGTCGGGTATTTCCCAGGCCTTTACAATATTATCAAACCATTTAATAGCATGTTCTAGCCCATGTTCAATAGCATTGTTTTCGTAAATTAATTCAGATATTTGTTTGTTGGCAGCGGCATGATAATTACCATGCCCATATGTTTTGGGATTAAATCCCAAGAAACAACATGGGTACGCATCACCGGTACTGGACACGTACACTGAACTTGATCCCTTGACTGCACAACTGATTGGAGCAGGGGTTCTATCATCAATGATATCTTTAAGAAATACTCTGTTGACAGTTCGCGTAAAAAACATTTTTTTAAAATTTGTCTCTGTGGGGTTGCCAATGACGTGTTTTAAATTGCCACTGTGGTCAAATACTGGGGCAGTATCTCGTCCGTAATCTACCAAAAGAAAGTTCTTAAACCCCATGTCTTTAGATAGTTGGCGAGCTGGTTCTTGCTGATGCTTGTTATGCGCAAAGTCTATCATTTTCCAGGTAGCTGTACCGCCCGCGTCAATAAATGTCTTGGCGTTTTTTATAACGACTTCATAGCGTGTATTTTGTCTGTAGAGATGATGAGTGTCTTCAAACCCCTCAATACAAAAAATAACACGGCATCGTAATCTTGCCAGTTCTCGCCAGAATTTTTTATCTCTGGCGCCAGCGTTTGTGGTAACAGTGATGTCCATGACATTGTTATGACTACGCAAATATTCAACAATGGAGATAGCATCATGATTCATGACGATGTCGCCAAAGTTACCATTGATTTGTACTGCGCCCAACTGTTTGATAAAATCAACCGAGAATATACGTTGTGCTTCACCCAATGTCATATCATGCTCAATGTACCCATCATTGTAGGGATATCCATAAAAATTTCTAGGACACAGCGGGCACTCTGCATTGCACCGACTAGAAATTTCTAAATGCACATGACGTATATCTTGATATGCGTACATTATTTTTTAATTTGTCCAAGCAACTGTTTTAGTTTTGCACTTTGAACTTCAGCTTCTACCTTGGGAGGTTGTTCCCACGCTGGCGTTCCTGTGGCTCTTTCCCAGGATGTTGAACTTGTTTCACTGGTACTCGCACTAACACTGGCCTTTGCCTTGATACTTTCCATGATATTCATTGAAGGCTTTTTACTGAAACCCTCGCCTTCTGCGTCACCACTGTCTGTAATACGCATGGTTTCCATGTTGTAGTCTAAATCAATCTTTTGTCCCACACCTGTAGAACTACGACTCTTCATACACTGGATCTGATACTTGCCACGCTCTTTCATGGCACGACTGGTAAAGATGCCGAACACGTTGTCTGCTGTGTTGATCTTGGAGATACCGCCCGAAATGTGCGAGTGATCAAATTCAATTTCTTCCACAGCACTTCGGTTCAACTGCGAAGCTGTTACCATCAAGATACCCAGCTCTTTGGCCAAGTTACGCAGTTCCTCACTCACGTACTTGTCTTTAACAAACAAGTCGTTGGGACTGACTTTGGCACTAACCGGCATCAACAAGTCCAAGTAGTCAATCATCATGAAGTCTACTTTGCGTCCTGTTTTGATTTGATACTCTTTCAAGAATGCGCGAATATCATTGATATTGCTTTGTGCTGGCAATGCCTTGACTTGATAACTACCTGCTTTTTTACCAACCAATTTGATTTTTAACGATGCAGTTTCTTTGTCTTTGCGAATGTCCTTGGTGCTCATGTTAGTCAACATGGCCGCTGTGCGCAGACCTGTGAGCTCTTCACTAAGTTCAAGCGTGATATAAACACCATGCAGTCCCAGTTGTACCCAATTCAACGCAATGTTCATCATGACCAAGGACTTGCCTGATCCCGATCCACCTGCAAAGATGTTGAGTTCACCTCGACTGAATCCACCATACAGCAACTTGTCCAGCTGTGGCCATCCTGTGCTTACTTGTCCACCTGCATCAAAGTATCGACTGAACATGGATTCCGGATCTAGCCAAAAATCTGTGCCCAGGTCCTTGGTCAGGGATATTTGAACAGCATCTTTGATCAGTTTCTCAACGGGGTCAAACTCACCTTTTTCCAGCAAGTCTGCCGCTTTAAGAATAGCCCTTTCAAGTTCTTGGCGCTTGGTAAAACTTTCAAACTCTTGCATAAACCATTCAAAGTGACCTTCGTTGAGATCTGGCACCGGCTGAAGCTTTACACTGGTTGCGGCTGCAATCTGTGTACGCTCGGGCATGGTCTTGAACTTGTCAGTATGCTCTTTGATAAACTCGGCGGCAGCACGTAAACTCCTGTCAAAGTTCTGTGGGTTGTAGATGTTCTGTACACGCACATAACTTTGTGCGTCCTCTAACATCATCTCCAAAAACAATCTTTGTATATCAACTGTGTATTCTTTAAGCATATTATATTTTTAGTCGGTTACACATGAGCCAAAATATTTTGTTATCTTTTATGGCTGGCCAAAAGTTTACTTCTTTAGTGTTGTGTCCTTTGTATTGTACATTATAAAGTGATGCTAAGTCAAAGAATGTTTTGTCTAATACATTGTCAAGAAACTCCGAAGCATCGTGACTCTCGTGATGAAAAAACACTGCTTGACGATCTTTTAAAAACGGCACAAATCCTGTGTCTAGCTTCATAAAATCATCAATGGCTTGGTCCACTCCGGGTGTGGCATAATCATCAAGCATGATGATTGCATTGTTTTCCACAACACGACTCACTGTCGCTAGGTCAGTCAATACCTGTGGGTACTCGTGACATCCATCAACATTGACAAAATCATATTTGCGATCTGGAATAAAGTTTTGACTGGGTATTTCAAACAAATCAATACGCCTATCGTGTGTAAGTTGTATCTTGTTAAAGTATTTGTCAAAGTGTTCTCTTGTGAGTTTGATATCAATACCAGTTAAGTGACAACCGGGCGTGGATGCTTCTAGCATTGCGGCAAATGTCATGCCTTCTCTAAATCCAATTTCTAAAATGCTCTGTGGTTGAAAATGTTTGATCACGTAGTAAATCAAACACAAGCCATTCAATGGACGCATACTAGTATCTAGGCCCATGTAGTTGTCCCAGGCGGCCTTGCATGTTGTGGTTTCGTAAAATTGATAGTTAACAGTCATATTTTCCAATTTCTAACACAGTACGCCAGTCGGTTCCGCGTCGTTGATCAATTGTATCTAACGTTTGTGTCCACGGATAACTGCTGGGTGGGTTATATTTAACATGGTCTGCCAATGGAGTCAATACATCAACATTGGACAATTGTTCGATGGCTTTATTTTTAACTTGCTCGGGCACCGCAGACACTGGAAAGTTATCGGCAAATTGCCAACAAAAATCCGATGGGTCACCTTCTCGGTTGGTTTTTAAATTTGCGTCAAACCACTGATACATTGCACCAATCTCTAATAAATTATGAGCACCTACTGTGGCGTTGATCCCAAACATAACATTTGATGGTGCAGTATCACGCAGTCTCAAAATATTGTCACGCACTTGGTTCCAATCTCCTGGCCAACGTATGTAGTTAAATGCAGGGCCAATTGCATCTAAACTAAAAAACAACTTTACCAAACGAGTCTCTGCCCATAAATTCAAAATCTTTTGTGAGGGATAAACTGTGCCGTTTGTATTATAGCTCACAAATGTAGATGACAACTTGTTGTTGGTCTTTAGTTTTTCCAACAACTCAACTTGATCGTTGTTTAACAACGGCTCTCCGCCATTGAAATGTATTTTCTTAATGTTTGTAATATCAAGGTACTCTAAAAAATTATTGGCTTTTTGAAAACGTCGTCCAGCTTTGTACAATTCGTCTGCACTGTAGTTTAACTCACTGGCCCACATACTGCTATGCTGTGGTTTGCACATTACACAAGCAGAATTGCAAGCCCATGTGGCGCTGTGATCAATACTTTCTAACACCACGTCTATATTAGGCTCAATTGAAAAGAATTCAATAGCACTTTGTCTACGACTTTTTTGCCCTACACGTTCTACTTTCCAACATGAATCACACTCAGTGGGTTTTTTGCCTTGTGCTATTTGTTCTCTTAGACCAGTTAGATATTGATTGGTGGCAAAATCAAATGTAGACAAAGGTTCTATTGTTGGCAGTGCTTGACAGCAGGGTGCAAATCGTATTTGATCATCATTAAATCTATCAACATAGATACTGCGAAATATTTCTGGGCACCATGAATTAGACACGCTTTAGTACCTTTTTCTTTTGCATCTCTATTTTGATCTTGGATGTTTCTTTTGCCTGCATAATCATCATCAAAGTGGCCAACTTGCCATATCTAATCACTGCATCGTTGACATCTTTGACGTCCTCGGGCCAATTGGGTATACTCACTGCCCAGTTAAGCTCTACTGCGCGGTCAACCAACTTCATACCCGGTTTGTCTTGATCTGGTACTACAACAATTTCTTTTCCTAGACTGCGTATTAATCTTGCCTGAGCATCGCTTATAGTATTGTGCATTAACGCTAGACCGCCTATAGAGAGTGCATCAAAAATTCCTTCAGTAACAATCACATACTGCCAATCGCTGTGTTGCAAGTCTGTGCCAAATACATAACCTGGCTGGCTGTCACTGATAAACTTGGGTTGCTTGTTGTCTAAAAATCTACAAGTCCATCCCACAATTTTGTCATTGTGTGTAAACGGAATTACCACGTGCGGACGCACCCAATGAACACCGTCGTTGCGCTCTTGTATCATCACAGGAAAGTCTTCTGGCACGCACCTGGATCTCACATATTCTGTGTACCCCGCATTTTCATCGGTCAACAACTCTGCAAAGGGCGGTAGATCTCGTTCTTCAAACTCAATGGCTTGAAGAGTATTAAACATTTGTTGCCTGTCGTCTATGATGCCGTGTATGTTGCGATGCTTTAGACTTTCTAAGTTAACATGTTCAATCTCTGCATCTGGCACGTTTAGCCAGGTCAATAGCTTACGGGCTTTGAATGTTAGCTGCCTTCCAAGAATAAAACTAGCAGTATACCCACAATTAAAGCAGTGGTAGCTCCAGCCTTGTTCGGTTGCTTTGAATCCACCTCGCTGGCGTCGGTCTAAGCTGTTGCCATTATGAGTGCAACAAACCGCATTGAAGCTGACCCATCCTGATGGTGTTTGTTTGCGTTTGCCTGGCAGATAATCGAATACGTTGATCACTGTGATAGTATAACACGATCAATCTCATCTTGCAACATATCTCGGAGTATTAAGTGCCCTTTTTCATTCGGGTGGCCGCCCGGAAATGTTAACTCTAGTTCATTTGGATGGCGTCTTAGCCAATGTACAAAGTTAAAGCCTGTCCAAATTTTTGTTGGTACTGATAATTCTTCTTGTGGGGGACTTATATCCCAAATTAGCATGGGTATATTTCGTCTGGCAGCAATGCCATCAAATGTATACAATGCTTGTTGGTAATTTAACAAGCTCAGTGGATCGCTTTCACTTAATACCATGTAACGTTTGATCATATCGGACCAGTCTCGAGTAACAGGCCCGTCTTCAACCCCGGCATGTACCCAGGCACTGTGTACAAATTTGTTCCACGGTGGGTCGTTGTTCATGCGTTGATGGTTGGGATTGAAAAAACTCATTCTACTACCTTCAGTTAAGCCGGTTAGTACCAGGCACTCTGATGGATTGGGTTCGTGATGCAGCCACCAAAGAAAAGTCCAAATGGTACTTTGTAAACTTCCACCGGGGATTCCAAAGTTTTCAGCTGGGACGTTGTAATGTTTGCCTAGCAATCCCAAAAAGCAATTGCTTTCTCTGTAAGGAGTATTTTGCATCCAACTTGGATGTGCATTTTTGTCTTTAGAAAGCAAAACTGGGTCCAGTAACTCGTCGCCCCAAACCCAGCTATCCCCAAAACCTACAATTTTTTTAAACTTCATCTGTAACTAATTAGATCTACATTTCCATTACTGATGCCAAATTCTAATCTTAGATAAGGATGATATCCTTGAACATTAATACCACGTCTTGAGGTTGAACTAGTGACTGTTAACTCACTAACTGTGTTACCAGTTGCTAGATCCTGAAAATCAATGTTGTACCACTCGACGGTATTTGCTGTTGCATCAGTTGCGCCTTGTACTGCAATAGTACCTGTGTAGTTAGCAGTATCTAACTGGAAGGTTGTCAAAGGAGACCCGTCAGTGGTCACTGTGCTGGAATAGTAAATTGAACTGTCAGGTGCTTGACTTGGAATCGTCAAAATCCGGCTTGCAACAAACGCCGGGAACACCGAGTTGACAATGTCAATTACGCCGCGAGCACTGCATTTATCATCAGTGTATACTGCTTGGTTCAGTACACCCGAGCTTATTTCAATACTCCAGTTTGCTGGCTGCTCCTGGAAATGCATTGATTCTTCGGCAGTGATAGTTACCTTGGCTCGACCCAGTTGATTGCTTAAACTTACTAGTTCCTTGGAGAATAGCAGGTCTTGACCATTTTGGCTGATAATGCGAAACGTGAAGGTTGCACCTGTAATATTTACAGGTTTCTGATCCTGATTCTGAAACTGGAACAATATTACATTGTCTACACCCAGATTAAGTGTTAAGTTTTTTGCGTACACTGGTTGCCATCTCCGATCAAAATAGGCTCCCGTGATGTCTACCAAAATCACCGGTTGGATTTGCTGATATAAATAGGCTGTGGTCGAATACATAGGGAATCTCTGGAGTATTTATGGGTAAAAATATGTTTAGTACTCTTAGCGAACACTATCCGTTCATAACGCTGTGCGTGTATGCAGGGATAGAGTACGTTGGTATTATACAAAATCAAGACAATACAGTCACAACTATCTACGATTTTGGTAGTATAGCAAACAATGAACACAAGCAAAAGTTCTTAGAACTTGCAAATGTTTGGTGGTGGGAGAGCAACCGTAGTATCCCAATCAACATCTTCCTTAAAGGCGAGTGGGACGATTTCAAGGTTTATCTACGTACATTTAGCAACAAGGACTTGGAAATTATTCATGGTCCTGTTTGTAGCTTAAATGATATCACCAAACGCAAAAGCAAGAGAAGATCAATTACTTTGGTCCGTAGAGTTGATTAAATTCATGTGCAATGCAACCAAGTGAGCATAACTCAAAGCATGTGATTTTTTAAATGTAAAACCCTTACTGCTGTCACCATCCCATACTGTAGCAAAAACTTCTTGCCAAGACTTATGCTGTAAGTGGGCCTTGCCTGGTCTAATTATAGAAATAAAAGCTGCCATGCGTGGTATAGAATCAGGTTTCATTTCTGCTAACAAGTCAGTATAATTGCCCACATGTACCAGTTGAGAAGCCCAGGCCTTATCAGTCCATGATCGAGACCAAGGTGGCTCTGCATCAAGCATTGTCCTGTAGTGTTCTGGATCTTTGACCAAGCTGTACACACTCATGTTCAGCAAGTCAATTTTAAAATAACCACGTTGTTCGGCAGATTCATAATCCAATGCCGCACACCCATTGACTGGGTCTTGTGGGATATCAGTGATGTACACACCCGAGTTATGCTTGCGTACTGATGTTCCAAGTTCCAACCTTGCTGGTATATGCTTTATTAAACGTAATAAAACATCCCTGTCAGGCAAATCAATGTCAACGTCGGCGCTCATATAAATTTTGTATTTCTATTGAATTAAAAAACCACTTGTGTTGATTCAGTGGCATCTGTATTCCTGTCAACTGTTCAATCCTGGCTTCAATATATGCTTCTTGAATAACATCCAAGCTTGGCAATCTAAACTGTTCACCAAGCATGATTTTTTCAACAATTGACTCACAATCCTGTTTGACATTTTTATACACTTGCCGTTTTAAAAATTCTTGGTGCAAAGTTACAAATTCCTCATCAGGCGTAAACGACAATCCCATCCAGTTTGACAACTTGACTACCTCGGTTACAAAAACATCAGTGTCATAAAAACTTGAATAGGGAAATATGTAAACACTATGTTCACTAGTATACTGCATTAACTGTTGATGAGCAATGAATCCATGCTTGTCTGGATTAGCAAATCCAAATTTAAAAAACTCTCGTAAAATATATCTAGGACAATCTGGATGTTCAGAATTAAACTGATATAATTGTAGGCTGTGTACCTGCTCACATTCAACACGTATTGGTTCTGGTAGTTGATTGTATTCATCAACACTGGTAACACATGGCCAATTTGGGTCGGCGATTGCTTGGTAACTTTCTGCTACTTGGTTATCAAAATATTTGTTGCACAAATTATCAAGTACCCAACGATAGTCTCGATTGTTTAACTTGTTGTAAGTGTTGACTTCAAGTTGATTTGGATTAATATCGTAGTCCCCGGCTCGAAGTAGACTGATACATTGTAACGCAAGTAAATCATCCTGCGTAATTTGTATTGATATCACTTTGCCTGCTGGAACTGGTTCGCCAAACACCGAGTAGTGAGCGCATACAAATTCTTTCTTGCCCAAGTATTGTTTGCCATGACTGGCGCCGTATAAGTTAAACGGAATATCAGCGGCAACAGGTACCTTGGCAAGAAACTTGTTGCAAACAAATTCAAGGAAGTTTCCATGAGACCCGCCCATGAAATCAATTGGTGTCATAGATATTTTAGTCTAAAAAATGTTTCTTGTGCTGGATTGAAAAAATCTAAATGCACTTCTTCAATCAGACGGATTCTAGGAACAGTGCTGTTGGCTGGTGTGAATTCAATCCATTGACTGTGAACCCGCGGAGTAAATCCCAGTACTTCTCTCATGCGGCTTCTAATAAGCATCACACTTGGTGTATGTGCATATTCATCTCGCAGGCGATCTTCCAAGTCTTCCCAGGTGTCTTTGCTCAACACTATTACACCAGCTGGCATTTACCATCCTGCTTGTTTTAAGATATCTTTGACATATTCTTGATCGGCCACATAATCCTGGAATTTTTTACTCCAAAAATCTGTGTCTACCAAGTTCCAAATCATAGCAAGTTGTTCTTGATTGATACGACCCAAAAACTCAATGCCCGAGTCACAATTGTACACCACCCAGGGGCTTATACGACCTGATATGATGTTGTGGCAAATAACATTGTCGTTGCCAAATCTCAAACAATCATGCGACGGACTGTCTGTGATCTCAGCCCAAGCAATGCTGTATTCTATTGCTCTAGCCAGTGCGTCGGTAACTGCTTCTACTTTGAGATAACTTTCCAAATATTCTGTATACACAGTATCGCGACACCAGTAGTCAATTTTTTTGTTGTTCTTGAGCAGCCAATCGATAAAACGTGAAATGTTGATTGCGCGAATACTTTGACAGTATCTACCAAATTTAACAAATGCCCTGTAGTACGGACTCTTGACAAAGTCGTCCCAGGATTTTAGTTTAGCTGATCCTTGAGTAATCTCATAGAAAGTCAAGTATGCTTGCAATCCAATTTGTACACCTGTTTCTTCACGTTCAAGATATCTCTTCTTGTGTTCGCAAACATGTACTTGTAAACTGGTTTCTTTAACAAACTCTCGGTCACAATATCGGCAAATATAAGACATGTTCAATCATCACCCATCTCACGCATATAGGCAGCTATATCTTTTTTAGATACTAGCTTACTGAGCAATTCGATCTCGTCCATCTTCATGTTTGGGTATAACGACATCAACTTTTTCTTAACTTCATTGTCACCTTTTTCTTTTGGTTTGGGCTTTATCCAAGAGTGCGAAGGCGTACCCAGATCCGGGCTTACTGCGGTTGCCATGAGCCATTGCAGTTTGGGATGACGATTGACTGCAAAGAAGTCTCGATTAAGATAGTGATTGCAACTTCTTACATAATACTCTTGAAGTTCTCTGTCTCCATCAATTGCACTGCTCCAGCGAATCATGAGATAAGGACTGAACTTCTTGCGTTCCTCATCAGTCAAGCTGTCGTAGAACTCGCGATTCTTTCGATCAAGATTTGCCATCTCATTTCGAATGTGTAGTTTATCGAGCATTTGGGTTTGATCTAATTGCTACTTGGTTAATGGCTTCTCGCAAACGCACAATGTCGCGATGCATGCGCTGTATTTTAGCATCTTGTTCTTCAACTTTGCGAGCTAGTTCGCTAATCTTGGTATGCAATTCTTGTTCTGTTTTATCTTTATGAAGTGCAACTACCTTGCGGTCAGTTCCGTCGTCTTTGTATTGATCCATAATTACCAGGCCAAATTATAATTGACTACTTCGCAATTACGGCTTACATCTTTGACAAAGTAGACACATTCTGGGGTGTCCCCATCAGTGAGTGGCACAGCTAGCATTTGTCCATTTTTTAACTTTGGGGCATACCATGTTACTTCGTGATACACATCCACGATTTCAATGTCTGGAAAGCTGGGCCTAAAACTACTTAGCGGATTGAACTGAAATACTCTGAAGCCACGATCGTTGATAGCTGTGAGTGGCAGTACTTCTAAGTCACCTATGTCTGGTTCCCCAATTAGTACTTGCCAGTCCATGGGCATTCGAATTGTATGCTCTCCAATTTTCAATACCAAAGCTGGGCTATTAAAGCTTTCAAGAAAAATCAAAGGTATGTAAAAGTAATCTGGTGCGTTGGGATCGCTATTATCTAAAATAGCAAAACGCATGTCATCTACTTCTTCTGGCAACGTGTTTAAATCATATGCCGTATCGTCAAGTGTTAGTATTCTCATATATTACATTATAAATGGTTGTGCAAGTGTAGTCAACCTATTTGTTTATCTAACTAAAATTATGCCGCAATCATCGGTTCTACTGACAATGGAAAATCTATTGGCCAACAAAAATATAACCACTGCACCGCATTTGCCAATCCAACAATCATTAACAGGGTATGTATCGTCACATACCACAACACAATGGTCAGCTAGGTAAGGATACAATGCTTGTATTTGTTTGAAGTGTTCAATTTGACAATTTTGATTGTTCATGTCAACATTGAATGTGTCTTTGTAAAATTTGATTTGTTCTTCGATGTATCGTAGTTTACGATTTGGCGATGCTTCCCAAATGTAGTCAAAGTTGTCAAGATACAAGCAAGTGATTGGTCGGTTAATTGTTGGATACATTGTCTTGGCCCATTCGCTGCCAGTGCCAAGGTGCCACTCGACCCCATCTAGTTTACGTAGTCGCTGTTGAGCATCGTTAATAACGTCAACTGTGTGTAATACTGTGCCTCGTTCCAAGGCAAGTTCTGCAAAGTAAGCAGTTGATCCTTCGTAGCGATCACTGCCGATCTCGACAAATACTTCATCGCCACTAACTGGCGGCAAGAACTCTTTTACTTGTTGAAAAATTTTACCCATGTGTCATCCATTCTAGCTGTTCCTGCGTAAAGGGATAGTTGGCTTCTTTGTAGAACTGCTTGCGTTTTGTAAGGTGACGTTTAGCGAATTTGCACGTTGACGTGACGTCCCAGATTTGTACGAAGTTTTTATCTTCTGCTTTTCTAATGCCGCGTCCAATTGATTGTATAACGCGGACAAAGCTCTTTCCGGGTTCAAGAAGAACCAGATTAAAAATCCTTGGAATATTAATACCCACAGCGGCCACACCGTAAGTCGCCACAATAATCTTTCCAGTACTCTCGGCCACTTCATCATATTCATCTTGTCTTGCCTTTGCTTTGGTTGCACCCGATACAAACACTGCACGATCACCTAAACGGCTAACTAACTCATGCCCGGCTGCTACTCGATCTACCAGCACTAATGTGTTGCCGGTTTCATTAACTTGCTGTACAAGCTTGGAGATTGTGTCCAACCTACCAGACTCTTCTAACAAATACTTTAGTTCGCTTTGATAGTCTTTGTACTCTACATGATCAACCAGTTGAACAATGTTCACATGGCAATTGGCCAACACGCCCTGTTGTTGTAGTTCGTTGGCAGTCAAGCGGTCAATTACTGGACCAAGACTTACCATTAGTGCTTGGCTTTCAAATTTTTCTTTTGGGATTGTTCCAGTGAGTCCCCAACGAATAGGTATGGTACTCATTACACCTGTCAACAAAGTTTTGAGCGCATCAGCTTTGGCCATGTGTACTTCGTCAACAATTATACATACCACACCTTCGATAAAGTCTTGTATAGTAACATTGCCCACACCTGACTTGGTATTTTTAAGCAATACATTTAAACTCTGCCAGGTGCAAATAGTGTGCTGATGCCCGTGTTCTTTTCTCTCGCCATAGTACACGCCAACATCTAGACCTAGATTCACATAATCTTTTTCTGTTTGTGTAACAAGGCTTTTGTTGGGTACAATAACAATGCTTCGTCCGTAAGGTTCTATGCGTGAACTCAACGTGGCTGTCATAATGGTTTTACCGGCGCCGGTGGCAACTTCTTGGATGCATTGCGGATTTTGCAAAAAGTTATTGACAATTGATACTTGGTAATCACGTAACATTACAGGAGCACCTTCTGCAGGATGTCCTTTTGGCCAAACTTTATGTGACCAAGAATTTTCTTCAACTTCTTTGAAATCAAATGTAACTGAATACTCTCGCTGGTCCTCTAGCTCTATGTCATAATTCATTTGTTCAAGCAAAGGAATTATTTCTGGCAACAAATTAACGTAGGTACTGCCGCCAAGTTGGAAGTAACTGACCTTGCCGTCCCATCTGCCCAATCTCACTGCCGGTAGATAACGTGCATAAGGAACATCGTACTTGAACTTATTGACCAGTGTGCGGCGAGCGTCAAGATCCAGTCCTTCAATCTTCAAGTTGACTTCGTCACGTATAATTAATGTTGCTCGCTTCATATGTACTGTGCCATCTCGGGAAAAATTATCCTGTAATCTAACTTTCTATACCGATCATGTTTGCTGACAAGGTCACAAAACTCCTCAAATCTGTCAGGACCATCTTCTAATATTAGTCTAGCCCAGTTCTTTACTTCGGGCCAACGGCTTTTGCGCAGGTGCTGAGATATTACTTCACGTACTTCACGTGGCCAAACGTTGGCCCGCATGGCTTCGGGTTTGTGTAATCGACTTAACCAGGGCTTTGGCAAGCCCACGGCATGGCACCAAGAAATAAATTCGTCCAAGTAGTATACATTAAATGCACTCACGGTGTGAGCCACACTTAGCCTAAAATTGCTACTTTGGCGACTTATGTATTGTTGTACATTGTGTTCTAGGTCGCTCCATTTGGCCGGGAATCTTAGATAGCCAAATCGTTCTTCAATGCCATCTATGCTTATTTGCAAATCAATCTCTTTGAAATGCTGCCAGCGACTGAACCAAGATTCGCCAGGCCATAGTGTGCCGTTTGTGGTATAATGGATTGTGATTTCTTTTGCTTGACCTGATGCAATGTAGTAGTCAAGCAGTTGTTCATGTTCTGCAATGCCGGACAAAAATGGTTCTCCACCATAGATATCTATGTGCATGAGATTGGGGGCTAGGCTTGTAATTGAATTAATAACAGGCTTACGGAAACTTTCTATTATGGGAAAAGTCACACCATATAAATCACTATATTCTTTCTGCCACTTGCTGGATGCAGATGGATGACAGATGATGCATTTTAAATTGCAAGTGTTACCAAATGCAATACCCAGTGACAAACATTCGTTGCTGTTGATGTCATAGGTTGCATACTTGTCTTGCCAACGATCATAGTCAAGTTGACGTTTGCTTTTTATATGTGATTCTTCTTCAAGCTTGCAACGTTCACAACCACGTGGCCATTGCCCATTTAAAAATTCTTGTTTGATCTCGGCCAGGTACTTGCTGTTACGATAATCATCCACTGTGTCTTGTGTTATGTTGTATCGTCGGTCATAGTATTCGTCCATGAACTTACAACATGGCAATATCTTACCACTTTGCATGATCTCAAGTCCGGACCAGGGTGCATAACAAAAATTATCTGGGCGCATCAATGTTATTATACAACATTTTGTAACTGTTTACAACCAAGTCTTGGAACTTGATGTTGTCAAACTGTTGATGTACTATGATATGCCATCTGGGTTTGGTACTGTGATTATACACCACGTGCAAATTAGATGTATCTAACCACATGGCAGACCCTGTCTGATATGGCACAGTGCCATGCCCAGACATGATAAAGTCGCATTGTTCTGGTTGAGTAATTGATATGTTGACTGCTCGCATGCCCGGTGAAGTAGCGTCTGCATGTATGGTAATGTACCCGCCAGGCTCCAGCAACATAACTCGAATACGCCTGTATCCAGATCCTGGCCAATGATTTTTAAAGTACTCAACTGTTTCTGGCATGTGTTGCAATGCTTCTGTGGTCCAAGTATAAGGCCGTTGATCGTTATAATGCGTATCTTCGCGAGTGGCATCATAAGCTTTGCCATGAATACAAAAGCTTTTCCAGCCTGCGTGTTCTGAATACTCTTCACGGTGCACTGTCAAGTACGGTTCAATTTTGGCAATTTCTTTTAAGATTGTGTCTGCGGGAACTGGGATATCAAGCCTGAGCCAAGGCAAACCTGAATGCCATTGTATCCAATCAAATGAGGCATTTTTGTTATAAGGTGGGGGTTGAAATTTCAAATCACGATTGCGTTTGATCATCACTTCGCTTATGGCTTGCTTTAACATTTGACTAGTTCCTTGTATCTGTTGGTTTGTTCTTGAGAACAATGTAACATGGTCCACTTGTAATTTAATATGTTCGATGACCAAACATTGTCGTATTTGTTTCCGGCCAAGATCCACTCAACCAGGTTGCCACACTTAAACTCAACATGCACTTGTTGTTTGGCTGCTTGCCAAAGCTCTACAAAGTTGGCCGGCACAGCAGAATAAAACCGTGTATTTACATACTCAACAAATCTTGCAGGACTGCGTAGTTTTAAACGTTCAATGTCAGACATGTTTGCAATATCAAGCTCGTAATGCGCTAGATTGTTTTGTTTGATATATTGCCATGCAAAACTGCCATAATCTTCACCGGTCCAGGAGTGCCAAAGAGCCCGGCAAAACTCCACTTGCACCTTGCTAATGTCCACAATTTGTATTGTGACAGTTGTTGGATCAATGGCATTAAGCACCCAAAACATTCCTGAACCCGGTGTTACCAAATTGGCTACGCTAGCAGATTGTACTGGCTCATTGTTTAATATCCATAACTGATTTTCAGCCAAGGCAATGTAGTCTGCAAACTGTGTTAGATCCGGCGACTTGGAATACGTAAACTTCTTTAGGTCTCTAGCATGATTGTTCCAGTTTACCACAGCACAACCTCTGTTGATTTGTTTTGCTATCATACGCTGTCCAAATAATCCAGTAGTCGCTGTTGTGCCAACACCGGGTTTGATCCAAGTGGGCGTATAATCATCATGTATGTTTGTGCTACTTCTAACTGGCTGTACATATTCAACTATGCTGTTGTCAAGGTCATCTAACGCAAAGTCCTGTAAGCACATAAACCAACATTGGTCATGCAAATACGGTTCGCCATTGGGGTGCCAAATTATGTGCGCAACAAGGCCTTGCTGTGGATAATGATCAATTAACGCACACCATTCAGTCCAATCTCTAAAGGTAGTACCGCTGTCAACAAACAATGCATATTCATATCCTTGTTGTTGAGCCTGTGTGAATCCATCAGCCCAGGTATCACATACAACGTAAGATTGTTTTGTAAGAGTGCCAAATTTATCGTAAAGTACGGTGGCCAATGTTAGATTTACCTGCTGACCATTTTTGATAATCACAGTCCATTTCATTTTAGTACAACTTTGACTGGATAGATTTTTTGTGAAAGTTTGTTCTTTATTGCTACATGATCGGTACGCCCAATCAAGGTTGATGCATGCATGTTTTGCACCGTCCAGGCAGAGATATTCCAGTGCTGGCACCAGAGTTTTTCATAATGACTCCACCATGAATCAAATTCATTTGCACGAACGTTTTCCATTTTGTCTATGTGTTCAAATGCAACACATATTTTGGGTTTTAATTTAAGCCAAGGCTTGGCCAACTCGCATAGTCTAGACAGGTTGTTGGGTTCACCATCAGCCCAGTAGTCATATGGGCTCTTGCCAAGCTCGGCCCAGGGCACATATACATCCCCAGGATGCAGTACATTGACCATGAACTCTGTCCAGTCTGACTTGAACTTTTGCTCTAATGGTCCAGACTTTTCTCTGTAGTCCAAACTCATCATGGGCTTTTTGTCCTTCGTGTACTGCTCACACATGTGTATGTGTTCATGAAAATCCAGCCAGTCCGAGTTGCCATTATAACCAATTTCATATAGCCGGTGTAGTTGGTTAAAATACGCTTGCTCATTTTTCAAACAACGTTGGCGGTCAACGTGAATTCCAACCTTGCTGGCATAGATGCACAGGCAATCAACTAATTCTGAGTACTGCATTGAGTGCGGGTACGCAGGGTCGTCCCAAGCTCTAAACGGCAACGATACGTGCTGTAGATGCTTGTAGATCCGTTGTATGGGTACCTGTATTGGCGAGGACGTTAAATGAATTTCAACGTCAGTGCCGTCAGCAAAAACGATGTGCATGATGTTGTATTTAATCAAGAAAAAAAGAGGTACCTTTTAAAGGTACCTCTAAAACGGATCATCTAGGAGCTAGACTTAGAACGATGATCCGGAAACTATAACACTACTTACTAGATGTCAACTTGCTTGACCAAAAACCCTGCCGCTGCCTGTTCGTCAGCTTCATGTTGTGTAGTCACTGTAAACAAATAAACATGACCATCCCAAATTTCAAACATGTTCCAACTCCCGGATACAGTACCCAGAATAAGGATAATTCTCCTGCAACCATTCTAGAAGACCCGGCTCCCATGGATAAAGAATTGTGTTATCTCTATTTGCAATATATTTTATCATTTGTGTCCTTTGTGTATTAATTGATTTACTACATTGAGATCAAACTGCAAATTCAAAATCTTTTCTTTAAGAGCCTGATATTTGACATCGGCCACGTCACCATCGTGTGTGACAATGTCCAGGTACAACATGGCGGCCTCTGCGTGGGCCTGTGTAAGTTCTTGCTCTAAGAGCACTCGTCTATCTTTTAGCATAGATTAGGCACTCTTCATGCAAGTTGTCTCAGCCATCAATCTCCACTTTGCAGGGAAGCTCTTGACTAGGTCTGCAATCTTGAGAGCCATACGCAGGCTCATCTCACGCAAGCGAGCTTGGTTGGTGTTCATAAACTCCAAGATGGCATCTTGCTGATACTGCTCAAAATCGTAATCCTGGAACAACACACCATCCCGGGCAATTTGTTTGATGCGCAACAGTTTGTCACGCATGGTGTCCAGTGTGAGATCCAGATAGTGACAACGACTTTGCAAAGCGTCCAAATGGTCACGCAATTTTTGTGACTTCATTGTGTCAAACTTCAAGTTTGTAATAAAGATAACACTGCCTTTAAACTCAAATTGATCCGGGATGCCTTCACGGCGCAGAGTACTAGACTCTGATAACCAGGAAATCTTGCGCTTCTTGCCGGAATCCAAGGCACCCTTGAGCAGGTTTAGTGCAACGTCATCCAGCAAGATGCTGTCACAGTCGTCAAATACCACGACACAGTTAGGGTCCGAATACTTGTACAGAGTTTGATACAGGCCAATTGGGGTGGCACTACCTTTAACAACTTCGGCGCGGAGACGCTTGCCAGAAATTTTGTCAAACATGCAAGCCTTGTCAACTTCTTGTTCTACACCAAAGCTCTTGCCCACACCAGGGGGGCCACTCACAATCATAGCACGGATGTCACCGGCAGTACATGCCTTGGTCATCTCTGTTAGTATTTCAAATCGAGTACGGATACGATCCATGGCTTCTTCTTCAGTCTCTATGTGTACTGGGTGCTTGAACTCTACAGTCTTGGTCTGGGCTGTCACAGTGTTTCCTCCAACAATTTCAATATCCTCGATGCTGTCAACACGGACACGCACCACGTCAAATTCGGGACCAAAATGTCCCTCGCTTTTAACAGTTACAAAGCCGCCACGGGCGCCTTTTGTAAAGTCTTTAACAAGAGTAAATGCAACACCACGCACGTTTTGATTGCGATAAGTGCCTTTGTGAATTACAACTTGAGTCATTGCTAGCTCCTTTTTTAGTTTATACAAGTATTATAGCAGGGGTTGAATTATTGGTCAACCTTATTGTTCCATGGGGTCGCCTAGTGTGTAACTGGTGACGTACTCTACTACAAAAGTTTTACCAGGGTTTTGTTGCAGGTATTTGTCAAGTGCTTGGATGTTGCGAAAAAGCAACGAATTATCTAATCTGTACATGCTAACTCCTAATATGTTGTAATTTTAGCAAATTGGGATTTTCTGGTCAACCATAAAAATGTGGCTTTTTTGCCACAAAAAAACCCTACGATTTGTAGGGTTTTTTGAAGATTTCGGTATTATCTATTAGGTGGAAGATCAACCGTGTAAGTCATGGTCACTGTATCGCCGTTTTGTAAAACGATATACCCGCCCGGCGCGGCAACAACTTGCGGAACTCCGTCAATTTCAATGTTGCTTCTTGGATCCTGGCCAAGATGATCGCCTAACATAGGCACCTGGTAGTTGTCTTCAATTGATTTTTGGGTTGTAACATATCTCAGACGCTTGGTTGGATCTGGCGGATCTTCCGGACGTTGCACTGAGTATGCCACAGCTTTAGTTAATCCATATTTGGTTTCAAAATCTGCGTCTGTTAGTTGGATCCAATCGGAAATAACTTCCATTGCTGTCTGAGGTACATGCGCTGGCCACAATGTACCAGCAACTAAATCAAATATGTCAACAGCCCACATTTGATTAACTACGATGTCACGCAATAGCATGTTGCCGTTTTGGATAGTAACGCTGACTGGGAACACTCCGCCGACGTCAGTTGCAGTATCTGTGGTCCAGTAAATCAACGGACTTAAACCCTCGGGTGTTTCTGGGTTCAACGGGCCATCTATGGTACTAACTGTGTTTGAAAACACTTGATTTCCATTGTAGTTAACTGTGACGGTGGCGGGGTTGCTGGAATTTCCCCAAATTTTACAATTTAATTGATATGTACGTGTGGCCATGATTGGGTCCTTTTCATATTGTTATTTATCCAACAGAACAATTATCTATGCCCAATTGTTAATTATGTACTGATCTTTAATATCCAGCGGTTTGGGTCTTCCGTGAAATACTATGATACTTGTTTCGGGAGGTACGATAGCTCCTGCTCCAGGTTTACGATAAGATCTAGACTGCATATCCATTCCCCCATCAAATATTTGCCAGCGCCAGCTAGATACTGTTTTTTCCTTGAAGAATCTACGCTGATCTCCCCCAATGGTATTACTTAAAAAATCCTGATCTCCCGGATGTGTGCGCATTATTTCAGCAAGATCTTGCTTGCAAAAACTTCTCCATATGTGATGAAACTTGTTGGTGTCCCAGTACATTGCGCTGGAATTAATACCAGCCCAATTTGGTCTCCACAAATATCGAAAATCGCGTATGGTCCAGAAATAATCGCGAGACAGGTGCAGTATCCAATCTAGGCTATTGACTATAACAACATCCAGATCAAAATACAATAATTGCCCGGCAAAGTTGTTTCTATCAAACATCTGCATTTTGTACCACCAGGCCTTTTTTGGTCCAGCCACGCCTGACCATTCTTTCAATACATGTTTGATCATGTGAGGCGGAACTGATCTTGACTCCTCGGTAAAAACATGTAAGTTAACTGGCACTGAAAAATTTCGTTGCAACATTGAATACAACTTTTCAACATAGCTCCAGTCATAAACATCGCCGTGTATGAGACAAGCACAATCAATTGACATAGGGGTAGTAGACATGACTTTGATATTTACCGTTAAATTAGCATATAAATATCATTATGAAAATCGTACTTGTAACCGGCGGGTTTGATCCCGTACATTCTGGGCATATTGCCTACTTCAAAACTGCCCGTACTCTGGGTGACATGTTAATTGTAGGGCTCAACAGCGATGAGTGGCTGACTCGTAAAAAAGGTCGGCCATTCATGCCATGGAATGAGCGTTTGTGTGTGATAAACAATCTTTCCATGGTAGACGAAGTCTATACTTTTGATGACAGTGACGGTTCAGCCAAGGCCTTTATACATCAAGTTCGCGCACACTATCCCGATGCTGAACTGGTGTTTGCCAACGGTGGCGATCGCACTGCAAAAAATATTCCAGAAATGGACGTAGAGGATTCTAACATTGAGTTTGTGTTTGGTGTTGGTGGTGAAGACAAAAAGAACAGTTCCAGCTGGATACTAGAAGATTGGAAGAAGCCCCGTACAACTCGTGCCTGGGGATACTATCGTGTGTTACATGAAGTGGGGGCCAACACCAAGCTCAAAGAACTAACTGTGGCGCCAAAGACGTGTTTAAGTATGCAACGTCATGAACAACGTGCTGAGTTTTGGTTTGTTGCCGAAGGCGAAGCTGCCGTTTACACTCTAAACAATTCCAGTGATCATGACTTAATTGGACATTTTAAAGTGCATGAATATATTTGGATCAAGCAAGGCCAATGGCATATGTTGTGCAATGAAACTGATCAGCCACTTCGACTAATTGAAATACAATATGGCGAGAACTGTGTTGAAGAAGATATTGAAAGAAAATGAAACCAATTCCAGTCTTTATCGGTTATGATCCCAGGGAAGCGGTGGCATATCATACCTGTGCAAACAGTATCATTCGTCATGCAAGTAGGCCAGTTGCTATAATTCCTTTAGCATTAAATTTATTTGAAGATTACACAGAAACGCACACTGATGGTAGCAATCAGTTTATCTACAGTCGATTTTTAGTGCCCCATCTGATGGACTACACCGGCTGGGCTATATTCATTGACGGTGACATGATTGTGCGTGATGACATTGGTAAACTGTGGGGATTGCAAAATACCTACATGGATGTCATGGTAGTCAAACATGACTACAAAACAAAGATGCCTGTAAAATACCTTGGAGCAAAAAATGAAGACTATCCTCGAAAAAATTGGAGTAGTGTTATTCTGTGGAATTGTGATAGCTTGCCTAACAGACGACTTACTCCTGAGTTCATCCAAAAATCCACAGGCAGTGAGCTCCACCGCTTCTCGTGGATAGATGACGAGCGTATTGGTGAACTGCCTCGAGAATGGAATTGGTTGCCCGATGAATACGGGCCAAACCCCTCGGCCAAGCTCTTGCATTATACCTTGGGCACTCCATGCTTTCATGAGTTTGCTACTACACCACAAAGCGATGAGTGGCACCGCGAACACATGCTGGCAGACTACTGTTTGCAACACAAATAATGGATCCAAAAAATTTTGTGTACCTAAGCGACCATGGCGAGGATGAGTACATTAATATGTTGGCCGTTGCCGCTGGTGGTGTTGTAACCAACACCAATACATTTAATTTTGATGCCAACAACAATCCTGTGGTATTACGCAGTATCCTTAAATATAAAATAATGAATCAATGCCAAGCAGCTGGTAGAGATTTTTACTATGTTGATTCTGGTTACCTAGGCAATACTGTTTCTCCAAAAAATCAACTTGGTCGCAAATTTTGGCACCGTGTGGTTAAAAATGGCTTGCAACACACAGAAATGCGCACAAGGCCAGCTGATAGATTAAATCAGTTGCTGCCGGGATATAAGCCTGCATCTAGAAATCATGGCAGTAAAATAATTGTGGCAGCGCCCGATGGGAAGCCATGCAAGTATTACGGAATTGACCTTGAAGATTGGATTGATAGCACTGTTGCTGAATTAAAACAGCACACTGATCGAGAAATTGTTGTTCGTCGTAGAGTGAAAAATAAAAATCAGCGCATGATACAAGACAGTTTAGCGCATGCATTACAAGATGCTCATGCCTTGGTAACTTATAATAGTAATTCAGCAACTGAAGCAGTGCTAAGTGGGGTTCCAGCATTTGCGCTGTCGCCGACTCATGCCGCCGACTCAGTAACATCAAAAGATCTAAGTCTTGTTGAAAATCCTTTTTGGCCCGATTCTGACTTGGTATATAGTTGGATGTGTCACTTGGCATACTGTCAGTTCCATGTTAGAGAGCTAGCACGTGGTTCGGTTTGGAGTATTATAAATGGCTAATCAATACATTGTTATATCGTTTAAAAATTGTTTGCCCAAGAAAAACAAAAAGAAAGAAAAAACTGATGCATTAGAAAAATTCCACCGTGGTGTAGTACATAACAAAATTGACAGGTCTGTTGTGTATGATGGTCCAGGAGCAGATGTTGATTGTGATGTGGCAGTTATACTGGGTTGGGTGCATCAAGAGTCTAAAAGCTCTCCACATTTGCAAAACAGAAAAAACATAATTGCTAGACAACTTGCCAAGGGCAAACATGTTGTGGTAATTGACAGTAGTTTGTTCCTGTATAAAAACACAGACAATCCCATGCACTACCTGCGTTACAGTTTTGATGGTGTGTTCCCCACTAGTGGAAACTATTGTGACACTGTTGTGGACCCATCTAGATGGATCAAAATATCCACTGACCTTGGCTTAGAATTAAAACCATATAGGGAAAACGGCAATCATATCTTGCTGTGTTTACAACGCAATGGTGGATGGAGCATGCAAGGAACCGATGTCATTGAGTGGGCTACCAATACTATTGCTACTATACGCAAATATTCTTCAAGACCCATTATGGTGCGCCCACATCCCGGAGATCGAGAATCAGCAAAGTATATTGAACAAATAAGATCAAATATAACGTTAAAAGATGTTTTTATTTCTGTTGCCAAATCCACATTGATGGATGACTTACAAAATTGCTGGGCTGTGGTGAATCATAACTCTAGTCCCACGGTGGGCGCTGCCATTGAAGGATATCCTATTTTTGTCACTGACCCCGATAACAGTCAGTGTCGGGACATTGCCAACACAGATCTGGCAACTATTGAAAATCCCAACATGCCCGATCGGCAAGCCTGGATCAATCGGTTGGCCATGAGTCATTGGAACTTTGACGAATTAGAAAGCGGTCAGTGCTGGTCGCACATGCGCAAGTTTATTTAAACTGCATTAACTTGTGTGCCCAAGCAGTTCTTGTTTGTTTCATTTCTTCCGAGTTATGTCTCTTCTTTCTGTAATACCTATTTTGATAGGTTTCGTCTCCGTTGTTTCCAGTGGCGTCAAATCTGTCATGAAAAACTCTAACAGGTATTGCTCGCACAGCGTCGGCCTGCTCACACACATCTTGTATCCAAGAATCGCATAAATTTGTTTGGCTGTATGTTCCAAAAATATCAATCCATTGTCGCGGGACAACCGGAAACAATGTCAATGCTTCTCTAAAATTCTCTGTGGACATGTGTAGCATTCCGAGGTATCCTTGATTTTCTGCAATGTGTTTGTCCCAGGCTTGGGTACGCATCACAGCATCGTCGTTCCATAGCATTAGCCACTGTCCGGTTGATAATTTGGTCAGTGCATTACAATACTGGTGTAGCTCAGAATAACCCCAAGGGTGAGATTCAATTACTTGTGTTTTGGCATTGAATTTGCTGATTAAATCTTTCCAATCCTGAGAATTAAAGTACTGTTTGCTTTCTTGGTCATCATTGTCATACGCAATTAAAATTTCAACTTGATCTGGGCGATCAGCAGTCTCTAACAAACTACGCACACTTCTCTCAACAAGTTTGCTACGTTTACGAGTTGGTAAAATTATCGAAACTAATATATTGCTCATAGCAATACTTAGTAAATATTAACATGAGAGCCTTTGTAATCAGTCTAAGCAAAATTTACAGTTCCGCAAACAGCGGGAAAAAAGTTGTCAATGATCTTATTAAGTTTGGGATTAATGCCAGTCTATTTGAAGGTACATATGGCAATGATGCCGTGGATATTTTTAAAAAAGAAGGTCGAGAACTACAACCAATCAGCTTCAAGGGCAATGCTATCGACGACAATTATAGGCGTTCGTGTGAGAGACCGGGAGTAATGGGATGTTTTCACAGCCACTACCGACTGTGGCAACTGTGCGCTGAACTCAATGAATCAATTATGATTTTTGAAGATGACGTAATCTTTGAGCGGGGGTTTGTGCCCATTGAGTGGGATGATATCCTATTGCTTGCTACTGGAAAAGCAGCGTACGAAAACGATTTTTATAAAGAGAAACTTTACTCTCCCCAAGGCGAGCCCATGGCTTGTAAATTCAAAGGGAAAGTAATGCCCGGAGCAGTGGGATACGCAATTACTCCCAAGGCAGCATCTAAACTGTGCAAACATTACCAGCACTATTACTTGCCAGCCGACAATGCACTTAACATGAGTGTGGTAAACTTACAATGTCATTCACACTTGATGGGGAGGGCCGCTGTAGATACTGATGGTAAAAAGAGCTTAACAAAAACTGGCATGTGGGCCAAGATGCCTAAAAAGTCTGCCAATACTCCTCAATCCTAGGCGTCTTTAAATCTTTCTGTTTGCTACGTCCTAGAGATTTTCGGTCACCTTTAAGATGATCAAGATATCTACCCCAAGTGCTATTGATTAGAGGATGCCCTTCCCCGGTAATCAAATGACTGGACCAATCTAATTCAACAAGTCGAAAACGTTTTCGCACAGCATCAAATACATAACTGTCATGCCACTCGTCAAGTTGAAAGATGCCTTGCTCTGCTTGGTCATAACAGCGTTGAAACTCTTGCAAAAACTGTTTAAGAGATTCACTGTGTAGATTCATTGCATACAGTCCGCACTCAGTATATTTGTTTTTTCGTCCGAGAAAGCAAAGATCTTTTGTTTCTGGGCACAGTATTGATATTTCCGCAATAGAGATAGGGCTGTGACACACCATGTCACCATCCATCCAAAGCAATACATCTGCATCACAGTTGCGAGCACAATCAAAAATAACGTAGACTTTGTGAGCAAAACGAACAGCATCCCATTTAAATCCCTTGCCAGCGTCTCGGCGTGTTGACCTAATAGGATCCAATGAAACATCCCCATTGGCTTTTGGAACACCGGCCCATTGTTGTTTAAATTGCACTAACTCTTGTGGCATTGCCATGACAATTAGATTTGGGGCTGTTTGTGTTATTACGCAATCCTCTGCGTATACATACAGTACGACATCTGATGGCCAATTTGTTAAAAATGTGTCAATCATTCGACTACCGTACTTTAAATACCCATCTTGATTGAAAGTGGTAACTACTGAAAATTTTCTGCTCATCACATATTTAAACATAACACTATGCTAGTAACTCTTTTTGATCACTATGGAGCTCTTAATAGTCAACCTGTATTTGCGGCCATACGATCTGGACTAGATGCCATTGGTGTAAAATTCAACAGCCATGACATGGATGCAGATGTTGCAGTAGTATGGAGTATGGTATGGGCTGGAAGAATGTCATCAAACCAAATTGTTTGGCAAAAATTTAGATCCACAGGAAGACCTGTTGTTGTTGTCGAAGTTGGTTTGTTTGATCGCGGTCGCACCTGGAAACTTGGCGTTAATGGAACAGGATCAAATGCTTATTATGGCAAGTATGATATACCTGATCGAGCAAAAACGCTTGGATTAAATCTTCAGCCTTGGCAGCACACCGGAGATAAGATTGTGATTGCTACACAACGAGCTGACAGTGGGCAGTGGGCCGGGCAGCCAGAACTTGAGCAGTGGATATCAACTACTATGCACACTATAAGACAACATAGTCAACGTCCTATTGTGGTTCGTCTACATCCCAGATACAAAATCAAGGTGCCAGCAGACATTGAAATCCCAATCAAGGTCCCCAACACTTATGATCAGTTTGACTTTGCGCAAAGTCTTAAATCAACTTGGGCCGTTGTTAATTGGAATAGTGGTCCGGGTGTGCAAGCAATTATTAATGGCGTGCCAGCGTTTGTTGGGGCGTCAAGCCTTGCGGCACCTGTTGCAAATTTAGATTTCAGTCAAATTGAATCTCCGTTGCGTCCTGATCGAGAATCCTGGTTAAATCAAATTGCACACACCGAGTGGACCGTTGATGAAATTGCTAGTGGATATCCACTAAAGAGACTGCTTAATGATTAGCGTAGGTGTGTATGGATTTGTCTATCCAACGTAGAACCAAGTCTTGTTGGCGCAGGTAGCCGTATTTGTTGACGCTGTCCACAGCTGATTCTGGCAATAAATTTTTATCAACTAAATCATACCAGCGTGTGGTTTTAGGATCCATAGGGCCATGCTCACTTTTATACACAATTGCTTTGATCCAGGGATCTGTTGCATCTTTATGAAAGTATCCGCCACGACAATCAAATCCATTTACCGCCAATGCATGTATTAAACTAACCAAGGTCCAGTTGAAATAACATCCGTCAGCTTGATCGTATGCTAACTTGTTGTACTCTATGTTGGTTGTTTGTGGTAGCACCAGCATCAACATTCCGTCATTGGTTAGCACTTTGTTCCAATTGCTTAATGTTTTTAATGGATTAATCGAGTATTGGAATGCATCGTGGCACCAAATTAAATCGTATTGCTGGTTAACTTTGAGTTCATCTTCAAAATCTTGTACCATGTATTGCACATTTCGATATTTTTGCGCAAGACTCAATGCTGGGCGCATGTCCACACCCAGGCATTTAATATTCAACGGTTGCGGAACTTCGTCTCTAGTGGTGAGATTCGCCCACCATTCTAAGTCAAGGCCGGGGCCGCATCCCAAATCAAGCATGCTTTCAATAGTCAACATAAAATCATCGTACTCAAGCAATTGATTTAATGTTTCTAAACTGTGCTTGTGACTATCAGCAGGAGTTAAAAATCTTGGCATCATACAGTGATATCTTCCATGCCTGCTGTGCGCAGTCTAACAATGTGTCCCATTTGCCATTGCTTAGTGTCAAGACCTTTCATGATGCCTAGCCATTTGTTACGCAATAGAGCCACTTCATTGATAATAGTTTCAAAATCGATAACCTCATCCTCACCATCAACGTACTTTTCAGCGTCACGACTTGTCAAGGCTCGTGCATACGCTTCAAGATATTTTTGGAAATGGCGTTTGCGGATTTTGCGTAACTGGATATTAAGAAAATTAAGAACTGCTTCAATCTCTTGCAGTTGATTGAAACGATGCTCGGTTATACCCGGAAGGTCTTTGATGTTACGCTCAACTAAGCCACCAATGCGACATTCTTTTTTGGCTTCGTCAAGTTCTTTTTCGTAGTATGCGATAAAGTCTGGGATAGCCCCAAGGTCAGCAACTACACGACTATACCACATTACTCTTCCCAATCATCGGTTTCAAAGTCAGTAAAGTCCTCTTCTTCCTCTTCTTCCTCTTCCTGCCCATCCTGGCCAGTGTCAAGGTAACTTGCCATGGCACGTTTAAACTCGGCATCTCCCTTGAAGGCATCCTTGATGTCGTCAGGGTTGCAGTCATTGTCAATCAATATACTAATTAAATTTTCGGCGGCTTCTACACGATCGACTGTGTTGATGTAGCGTTTAAGTTCGCTCCAAATTACACTTGCTAATTCTTCACTCATTATTCAGCATCCTCCTCAGAGATACTTACCTCTTCCTTTTGATTTTTAAAGTCTATCATGACCTTGTCAAGACAACCTTCATCATTTTTTTCCCACGCTTTGCGGAACTTCTTGATGACTTCGCCATCGCTTGTGGTAAACACCAAACTGTTACCTTCACGCTTGAGCAAGTTTTTCTTTTCAATCAAGTCCACAAGACCCGAATAAGGACTCATACCTGTTGTGTAAGGAATCTTGACTTGAACGCCTTCAAACGGCTTGGCATATCGTGTTTTCATAACTTTACAGCCTGCACGAATACCATTTACTTCAGATACCTTGTTGCCATCTTCGTCCTCTTTGAGCTTCATCTTCTTCATAGCAACCACAATACTGCTGGCATAGATAAAACCTTGGCCGCCCGAGATCTTGTCGTCTGGGTCAAACATGTCTTGGCTTGCGTAGGTGTGATTGGTACACACCAGACCAACGTTGTAGCTGCCAAACATGTTGACGCAATTACGAACCAAGGCAGTTAGAGCTTTGGGCTTGCGACCCAAGTCGCCTTTTAGATCACCGCTGTCAAACTGGTTTATATCAGTAGGTGTCAACAGCATGCCGAGTGAGTCAATAACAAAAAGAACTTTGGGGCGTTCTCCGTCGGGCAAAGATTTGTAGTCACTCATGAATGTTGAAATAGTTTTAGCTACATCATCAATCATGGCCATGCTCAATTTAAGTAGTTTGTCCGGGCCTGTGTCAACGCCAAGTGCTTTGAGCCAGTCTTCGTCAAGTGCGTTTTCACTGTCGATCAACACCACAAAGATGCCTTGCTCTTGTGCGTGTTTGACAATGTTACCTGAGCAGATGTACGACTTGCCTGCGCCAGAGTCGCCAGCAAACACAGTGACTTTACCTAAAGGGATGCCCTTGTTAAAATCGCCCGAGATCAAATAATTCAAGGCATAGTTGCCTGTTGAGATCCAGTCTGTGGGATCGTTAAAACCAATACTGAGCCCGTCAATGCTCTTGGTAATTTCCTTGCGAAATTTGCTAATGTCAAATGGTTTTGCCATGTTAGGTCCTTAATAATGTAGGTTTATGTATGCCTGATAAAATTTTAAAACTAGTTCTCGATTGAAGTCATCGAGTCCCAGTGTTTGATACAGTTGTTGCATTGATTCAAGAAATTTTGTTTCATCAAAAATACAAGCGTCCATATCAAATTGTACAACGTTGTTTGAAACTGTGTTCCAGGGATAGTATTGATTTATCTCACTTATCACAGTATCATCAACATTAGGTATTCTTCGAACATCGTGTCCCACTTGGTCAAACTCTTCCCAACTAGGCCAACTCGGTCCGCACAATTGATTATATTTTTCCTCACAATAGTTACCACAAAGTTGTGTTGCATCGTGTCGGGTTGACTTTAATTGTATAGAAATATTTTGAAAATGTCTACAATTTATGAGCCGAACTACTGTGGCATTAGGCCAAATTGATAGAGTATTATTGATGTTTGGAGGACCGTTATGATCAATTGTATAAAACTTTAGATTTGATTTGCTTAGTTGTTCTACAATTGGTGCTAGCTGTTCTGGAACTGGTAGTGTTTCAAAATGTTTCCCGTATAACTTTACTTCATCAAACTCATATCGTTGCCAGTTTAGTAAATCCTCTTTTAGAGGTAAAGTAGCCATCACTTGTTGTAGTCTAAATTCATAATCACCGGGATTTTTCAACACATGCACAGCAGATCGATTATCCATAAGGCAAGAATGTCGACTCAAGGACAAACAATTTACTATAAATTTGCCGCCCGAAAATGCAGGGTAAGAAACTACTACTGGATTAGTAGAACTAAAGTCAATCATTTACGTTCTGGAAAATAATTGTTTTCAACACCTTCTCGATGCAGGTCAAGGGTAACACAGTGAATACCACCATCCCAAAAATATCTGTGCCTAAAAGGTACAATATGCGGAGTGATTCCATATCGTTCCAGTGCTGTAAACACTTGTTCGTTGTAGTTAAATACCATGACATTTTTGGGGTCTATGATTAACATGTTTACATCAAACACTGTTTCTTCAACATACCCAGTCCAATGACCCAGCCAATTTTCAACAACATCAATTACTGATTGATCAGTCTCAAACCCAGGAATCCACCACTTGCCTCGATTTTTATATTTCAATGCTAAAAATGATTGAACTTTGTCCCAACTCTGCCCTGGCAAGTACACCACTTCCCATCCTGGGAATGTTTTTGCATAAGTAGGAACATCTTCTAAACTTATAATTAGTCCTGGACAGACTGGACAGTAAGTACCATCAGAATGCCCACCTGTGTTCACAATGTGGTTTCGCTTATGTGGGAATTCCTGGTCAGCAATGTTTTGATAATAACTAGGGTCGTCACTGTAATTTTCAGTACCAAAGTATAAGTCTCGACCTATACGACTTACACATGCACCATTTACGTGCTTGTACTTTGACAAATGTTTAATAGCGTTACCTTGACTCTGCACTTTGTCAACTATTGGTTTCCAGGTATATATCCATGAATCATAGACATTTTGCCAATTATGTAGATTGTTACATTCTTGTTGCTGCCAGATCTCCAATTCACTTATATCGTTCACGTGTTCTGGCCAACTTGGGTCTCTTACCTGTTGATAAAAGTCATCCCAAGTCAGAACAGTGGAGCAAAATTGATTATCAATCATAATCATAAAATCACGCGGGCACATGGGTGGTACAACATGTTTGCCGTCTATGATAGTATTTTTAGGTAGATTGGGTCTAACAATCTCAACTCCAAATTCTTGTAGCTTGTTAATAATTGCTTGATAATCTTCTTCAGTTTCAGTTGCAATACGTTCAAACAATTCTCGCACATGGGGTACTGTGATCCAAGAATAAAATTCTGGTGGGTAGCTACGACCAACTGCACAAACTTTGAGTGGATCCCAGTGCTGATATACGTTATACATTTTCTAATCCTTTGAAATATCTTCTACTGCGATAGTTATCTATGTTGTACTCTATGGTATTAGATTCAAGTTGGTATAGGTCATGCCAATCACTAGTAGACAAGTGACTGAATTTTGATAACATTGCAACTAGTTCCAACAGTCTATCTATTGGATTTGTAACACTGTCAAATTGGTAATCAAACAATTTTGTGTAAAGTTTAAATCCAAAGTATTGTTCAATATGTTTATGCCAATTTGGTTGTGCGTATGCCACAAACAATCCTCGGGTCACCACACTGTACAAAAATTTTTCAGTCACAAAAGGATAGTAACTTGTGCTATTTGTTTCACTAACTAGATGAACAAAGCTGTTGGTTAATTTGTGTTCTATGTTGTGAATATTTTTTCCATGCGCAAACTTAATAACTTCACCAAACTGATTTGTTGTATTATGAAATTCCTCGCTAGTTGTAAAAAACTTACAGTAAAAGCCTGATTTGTTGCCAACATAGTCAGCCACATGCCCATCTATACTAGCGGCACTGGTTGTAAAATTTTTACTAACATAATCTGTCTTGTACCATCCGTAACAATTTAGTAATCCTGTTAATAGTGCTCTGCTGACATGATAGCTGTTGTTAAAGCTACACAAAAAATTAGTAAATGCTAGATCTGGATGAATGTTGTAATCACCGAGTGTTCCAAGTATTTGTTTTTTCATCTTGTAGTCGATTGAAAAAGTCAAATGAGGATAGTTGTCCTTGACACGTTGATCTAGAATATATTCTGTCTGAACAGTTGCCGGTGCTGTAATTGAATCCAGATATACGTTTCGTAGGCTTGAATCAAATCCATCTGCATGATCTGATAGGCAGTACTGTGTGTCGTTGATTTTAGTAAGGTAGCTCATTGACTAACAATTGCATTTTGACAGCTTCGGTACGTAACTGTTCCGGTGGCACTATTACTTTGAAGTATTTTTCTATCACTGGTACTACTTGATTAATTGTAAATTCTAAATGTGCTAGACTACCCGGATGTCCTTTGTATTTGGTGTGGAACCAAGGCAAGTTATTCAAACAGCAGTAGCCAATAAGCCCGGGCAAGTACATATCTGTAGTATCAACAGTGCTTTGAGCAAGCTTACTCAATGAACTATCAAGCAAGGCCAAGCTCTCGCATTGGCTTTTATCAAGCATGCCAGTGTTTAACTGTGATTCAGTGACTGCAAATATTGGGCTGTCAAACAAAATATGGTAATCCCATCCACGTTGTTTACACACTAACTGGAACCAACTAATCAACTGTAGGGTATGGAAACATTGGTGGTCAATGCTCAAATATTCGCTGCGGTAATGCTCTTTCCACTTTGGAAAGTGTGACCCTGTTGACCAGTATCCAGCCGCATCGCCAGAATTCAATCTAACAATTGGATGTTTTTCTTTGTCTAACTCTGCCACACGATCAGAATTTTGTACATACCAATCCCACTTATCCACCGATGTGAGTTGTACAACAATAAACTTTTTACCTGGAGATTGTTCGGCGGCCTGTAATGCTTTCAATATTATTACCTCGTTTCCTAGTCCACGCACACTTACATTGACGACATCGCGCCAATCAAAAATTTTAGTAGACCAGGTGGCCCAAGTTGGCCAAGGACTATCCTCGGTTATACTTGATCCAGATATGATGATCGTTCTCATGTGTGTATTTAAATCATAAAAAAGGGCCGACCATATTCTAGCCGGCCCAACTACAGAGCTATTCCCTTGAGGGGAATAATGTCACGACTTGTTCTGACGAGAACGAATCATTGCCAAGATATCTTGCGCCTTGTCGCTTGAAGCAGACGTTGTCTTGGGCACCTGCACTGGTTGAGTAGGAGTAGCTTCGTCTACATCAAAAGGGGGTTCGTCGTCAACTTCTGCCGCCTTGGCGGCAACTGGAGTAGCTTTTGGTGCAGATGCAGATTCATCTGCAGATGCCTTGCTGCCGCCTGGGGCCTGTACGCCTGCTGGACGATAGTACTGTCCCCAACGTTCAGTGTCATATGGCTGTCCGTCTACACTTGCTTCAAACATCTCTTTGATGACTCGAAGCTCGACGTCAGTTGGCTTCTTGGGCAAGAATTCAGCCAAGTTAAACAAACCATGCTTTTCAATTGCGGCTTGTTCTTCTTGTGTTAGTGCTGACTCTTTACGAGCCCATTTAGAGGTACTGTAATCAGCATAACCACCTTTGCTGGTTTTAGTGATGCGGAAGTCCAAACCACGCAACAAATCTGTTGGCAATTCTTCCAACTCAGGATCCATCAAAGCACCCTTGATAGTTTGGAAAATTTGTGGGCCGATAATGAATCGACGAATTGGATTTTCTGGTGTTTTGTCGTCGCCAAGTGGGTTCTCTCGAACAAAACCCTGGAATACGTAACTGCGTTTCTTCCAGTACTTACGGCCCATGTCTTCCAAAGACTTATCTTTGAACCATGTACGCACTTCTGCAAGAATTGGACAAGCTTCGCCCCACATCTCAACACAAGGAACTTGTACTTGTACTTGTTTACTTTCCATTTCACCTTTGATTCCAGCAAACGGCAACTTGATCATTGCTCGTTCAACCCAGAAAAAAGTGTTTTTGCTGTTACCATCCGGTAAGAAGCGTACTGTGGCGCTTGCGCCTTCTTCAATGTTCCAGTGGGGGTAAATTGCGTTGTCGCCGCCTGTTGTCTGACCGCCTTTGTTTGACTCTGCGGCTGCGAGTCTTGCGCGGATTTCTGCTAATGATGCCATAGTGTTTTTACCTTTCAGAATTAAATGCCTATGTAAGCCTATGTGTAATTTACTAACGTACACACTACTGAGTATACGTGCTTTTATTTAGTATGTCAAAGAAAAAGGCAGAACAAATCTGCCTGGTTTTATCAGAAGTTGTTGGTATGGTCAACTGCTCATATTTGAAGCTTTAGTCATCATAACACCATCGGTATCAAGGTCTTCCTCAACATCTTTGGCGTCCTTTTTGTTTGGTATAGCCATTCTTGGTGGTAGACCTGCATCCTTGCGTAGTTTGTCTAGCAGTTTTTGGTCACTGCCGCCACCTAGCTTGTCAAATACTCGGCTGCCAACTTTCTTGGCAGTATCCAAAATGCCTTCATCAACTTCATCTGACTTGTCATATTTGTCACGCAGTTGTGCCATTTTCTCTTTGCCAACGTGTTCACGACCTGCTTTGCGTAGTGCATCCATACCTTCTTTACCGTACTTCTTATTGCCCAAATATGCTTGTAATGCGCTTTCATCAACTTCTTCGTCATCTTGTCCGTAGTCGCCTTCGGGATCAATGCCATGTTTGTTTATATCAATGTCAATATTTTCTTCATCGTCTGATTCTGCACCTGTCATGGAGGTAATGTCAACACCAAGCTCGCCTAGTCGATCAACAACTGCTGGGTCGTCCCAGCAGTTGGCATTAGGATCTTGATCTGCCAAATCGTTTAGTCGATCAAACAATACATCATCACCAACCAAGTCGTACAGTTGTTCTGTGGCGTTGGTTGCATCAGCACCTACTATCAGTGGTTTGCTCATTAATTCTTTGAGTTTGGCATCGGCTTCGGGGGTGTCTGGCAGTGCCCATGTGCCTTCCATGACCTGATTAGCCCAGGATTCAAATTCATTTGCTTCTTTCATTTTTTCTTCCTTGTAGTCTGCGGCCAAGCGGGCCAAAATTGGCAAAGCTTCTTCAATTCTATGATCAATGCTTCGCTCAATGAATAAGTCTCGAACTTCTTCTGTGGTAAATTCGCTGTCGCTGAATGCAGCCGGGTCCCAACTTTCAAGTTCGGCATGGTACCCTCGGTGACTGATCATTCGTTTGGCCTTGGCTTTTAGATCGTGATAATGTCTAACTGCGTTTGTAACTAAACTTGATGTTTCACCAACAAACTCTTTGCCTTTGGATGCACGTATAAAACGTGCCAAGGTATTCATCTCACTGATAATTTCACAAATGTGTTGTCCAAATGCATCATATGGTGTTCCACCTTCGCAAACATGTCGTACCATGGCATGGCCACCAACTAAGTTTTTAAAAGGTAATTTGAATCTTTCGCCGTCTTCAGTTTCAACAAACAGGCTTTCAACTGCTCTAAATCGAGCTTCGCCTTCGCCAAGATCACGATTGTGCTTGATCATTAATCTAGCATTTTTTGGGCCAGTGCTGTAGCTTGTACGTTTTTTACCATAGTAGCCTTCAAACAAACCTTCTTTGATTGCTGCCATGCCTTGCATGGTGTACTTGAGTCTGCTGATGTTGTTTAGTTCAAATCCCAACAAGTTGCGTGTTGCAAAGCTTTTTAGTTGTTGTAAAAAACTGTACCAATCTTGTTTGTCATCGCCTTCCATGGCTCGACCCACATTGTCTCCATAGAACACTTGTATGTCGTTGTCAACACCAATTAGGATTACGACAGTGCCATAGTTTTTATTTTCAGTTTTCCAGTCAAAGCTAAACATTTCAGCTTGAGTGGGATCAGTTACAGACTTCCCGAACTTGTCAAGTAGCTGTGGCTCAAGATCCTTTGTTACCAACAACTCGTACAATGCTTGTGATTGATTATTTTCCATATATCTTATTTATTACATGGTCATAACAAATGGCAAAGGTTCAATCAAACTATCCTGGTGATCACGCATGTGTTCATCAAGATCTGGGTGATAACTTTGCAATAATTGCATCATACGCACAATTAGTAATGTTGACATCACCAAGTCGTCTGTTTCCCCTGGTTTTGCGGCATAACCTGCACCAGTTGCCACAAAATTTTTTAATTCACCAACCAGCGGAGCACTGTTGATTTTCATCTTGTTAGATTCTATCAAATGCTTGATTTTTGCACAGGCTGCTAGCTTGGGCTTGTTTGTTGTATTAAATCCTTTGCGGTATCTACGACCGCCGTTGTTGCCTGGCTCGCTTAAAAAGTAACCCTGTATGTTCTTTTCCCCGTACTCAGCAATGGATATCAAGGCTGCTTCGCCAATGGTGTTGTTTTCCACACTGTAATAAATGCTTTTGGGGTCTTTTACTATGTCGTTGATGTGTCGAACAATGTCTGCCAGGGTTCTAACTTGTGTGGGGATGTCACTGCGGTTGTGTCTCCACTCGGCAACTTGTTCAGTTGAATCTGCTTCAAATACCTGTATGGCTGCTGGATCACCGCCAGTACCTAAACTGGGATCCAATGCAACAACATAGATTCTATCTCGCTGGGGCTTCTTGTACCAACGAACTTCACCAGTTTTGTACAAAGGATCTTGTCCTTGCAGGTCAAATAACTTGGCTGGAGCAATAAGTGTTTCGTCAGCAATAATGAACTCACAGTCCATTTCTCGACGGAATCGATCTACACCAAGTGCGGCTCTTTGCTGTGCGGCCCAGGTGTCATCACGATCAGGATGTTCGTTCCAGTAACTTCTATACGCTTTAAATCCGTTTACTCCAACTTGGGTGGGATTACCAAATTCATCTTCACAGCGGTTAGCGCCTTTCCATAACAGCGCAAATTGATCTTCGTCACTGTTAGGAGTTGATGTAATAATAGCTTTACCACCAGTTGCCAGAGTAGGACTAATAGAAGTCCAAAATTCGGATGCAATTGTAGGTCGCACAAACGCAAATTCGTCAGCGTATAACAGTGAGATAGACATACCACGACCGGTATTTTCTGTTGTTGTGGCCGATACAATACGACTGCCATTATCAAAGTCCAAGTTACCTTTGTTGTAACTGGTTACACCAGCTCTGATGTGATCTGGAACGCTTTCGTAGGCATACCGAATACGTTGCATAATTTCCTGGGATCCAGTGTACTTGTGTGCGGCAACTAAAATTGTTGAGTCTGGAACAAACATTGCGTACCATAGTAAGTAACCGGCTGCCGATGTTGACTTACCTGTTTGTCGAGGCATCATTGAGATGCTGAAACGATAGTTGTGATAGGTATATATCAGCCGTTTTTGGTATTCAAATGGGTGGTATAACATTCTACCACGTGTGGGGTGTTGAATATAGAAGAAGTTGTCCATGAAGTACTCTGGACCAGCAAGGGGGTCAGCGCACTTGGCAAACTCTTCAATTTGTTCATAAGTGTAAACTGTTGAAGAGTATGGACTTTTAATTAAAGCTGTTTCGGTAACTGCGGGCATGCCATATTTACTCGTGCCCGCAGGCAGGGTCTATCAATTACACCAACTAGTTTTGGCTTCGCCGTAGTATTCACGGGCAAAACCGTTGGCAATCAGCATGCCACGTAGGCTCTGGCCGTTCAGTAACACATCGCCTAACACACGGCCGCCATACTTGTCCCAGTCCATGAGCACAATTTGTCGCTGTTGTGCATTGGCAATTGCTTGTTTGGTAAATGCTGTGGCTGCTTCCCCACGTTGAGCTTCACTGGGGCACTGAGCGCGGAATCCTTTTTCAGGAGTATCGACACCAAAAACTCTAATGCTGAGTTCAGGTTTGAGTGGTGCGGGTAACCAAGTTGCTTGAATTCCCACTGTGTCTCCGTCAATTACACGGGTAATCACAGCATCATATGTCACACCAGGTTTTTGTTTGGGTTGTGCCATAACTAGGCATGGTACAATGAGTAAGAGTAAGAGTATTTTTTTCATATGGGTATTTCTAAGGTGTGATCACAATGAGTTCACCAGTAGTGGGATTGTAGTATACTGGTGAAAAACCTGCAGGTATTGAGCCTGCAGTGGGTGCGGCAAAAGTCACACTGGTCACTGCTCGCACAGGTTTCACTGTGAATGTGTTGGCAGTGGTTTGATTCAAGTTGGCGTTTGTAGCGTTTATAATGATTGAATTGTTGGCTTGTGAGGTGCGACCAGCAAGGTAGCCAACAGCTACTGAATAGTTACCTTGTCCTGTTTCGGCTGCACCTGTTCCAATGGCCACTGCTTGAGTACCTTGTGAAGTTAAGCCGGCATTTTGACCAATAGCCACTGATTGAGTACCTTGTGACGAGGATCCGGCCTGCGTACCAATGGCTATTGTGTTGTTTCCTTGTCCCCCGGCACCATAGCCTACGGCCACTGCATTGATACCTTGATTGGTTAATCCAGCAATTGCACCAATAGCCACTGCATTTTCACCCTGAAGGGTTTCACCAGCCCGACTGCCAACGGCTACTGAATTTATACCTTGGGTGCTATATCCGGCATTATTTCCAACTGCTACCGCGCCAACACCTTGTGAGGTTACAGCAGAACGCACACCAACAGCCACTGCATTATTGCCTTGTGACGCGGCTCCAGCCTGCGTACCAATGGCCACTGTATCTATGCCTTGTGCGTTGCCGGCCGCGTAGCCAATGGCCACTGAGAAGTTACCTTGAACAATGCCAGCATTGGTTCCCAGGGCTATCTTACTAGGACCACTGGCATTGTTTTTATCGCCCAATGTAGCCCAGGTTGTTGCAACAGCTGATGCCACCAGGGTCAATTGACCAACGTTGTTACCTACATATAACAACGGCGGATCTGTTTCAAGATTTACTACAAGTTCGCCTGGTCTAGCATTGCCATCATAATTTGCCAAAGTCTCTTGAGCATTGTCTTTCATCACTGTACGGCTTATGCCGGTGATGTTTTCATATGGTGGTGGTGTGTTTGCCATAATATTTTACCTTGGGTATCCTTTGAATGCCTTTACAGGACTTTTTGTATCTACTGATTTGGGTTCTTCACTGGGGCCACTTGACACCATTTTTTTACCACCTGGTGTTTTTGTCATTGTCAATGCGGCATCAATAAGTTTATCAATACCTGGCGTCATGCCAGCAACAATGCCATGCTCGCCAAACGCAGTTTCATCATGCCATGCAGGAATGTCGGGGTTTACATCATCTTTTACAGCTTCGCTTCTTGCTCGAGCTAGAGCAACACCAAATCTATAATTGCGGTATGGGTCAGCGGCACTGAGACCAGGAACTACGTAAGTGTAACGCATGGGATCGGCTTGCTCGGCCGGCAATTGGGCGGCTTGTTCTGTGACGAATTCACGTGCTCTCATCGGGGATAGCCTTTGAAACTCATCACGGGACTTTGTTTATTAGTTGAATTAACTTCTTCACTGTCCATGTCACCGTGATTTAGATCCCAATGTTTTGACCCTATGGCCTTGAAAGCTTTTTCAAGCATGCGTTGCTCAACTTCAGTATAAGGAGCAGCCACGTTGTTGCGCCCACTCCATGACTCACTGTCCATATCAGGCACAGTAGTACCGTCAGTAGAAGCTACTGCCATCATGATACGATTGAGTTCATACACCCTGTCAGCAAATTGGTTATCACGGAATTTGTTTAATCCACGTGTGGCCACCTGTCGACGCTTGCCAATCTTGCCAACTTTGTCCTCGGTTACAAACTCATTAGCTCGCATCAATTACTCCGGCTGCCAAACGCCAACTTGTCCCGAACTTGCTGTTCCTACTTCTTGTATAGTAACATTTCCACCTGTGACTGTTAGTTGGTTGCCAACTCCTACCCATACTGTGACGCGATTGTTTGCTGGAATTTGTATTGGATTTGAATACAAATTTCCTGTTGCAGGCCCGTACAACAAATTTACATTGTAAGTTACAGTGTTTGTGCCTGTGGATATTCTTGCCTTGTCAGTGTACCAGGCTTGGCTACTAGCCGATGTATAAACGTTTGCTTGACTCATGTTGTTGTTTTCCTTTTACCAGGCACGGCATGACCAGTATCGTGCTTTTGTTCTTGGTCCTGGGTTATCGCAATTGTGCCGAGCTCTAAAACTACGTCGACGTGCCGGATCTGACTTTTTAATTTTCATAGTTTTTTGGCCAGCACGTTTTGCACTGGAACCACCATGACCAAAGCTTACTTTTTTAATATTACCAGTACTGGGATCTTTGACATAAACTTTGAATTTCTTTACATCACCACGCATTGGCTTGCCTAAAGGAACTTTACGACCTTGATATTCAGCTTCGTCTAAGTCAATTTCGTCTTGTTCTTTGTTTGACTCTATGTAGTCAGCCGCAGTGTCAACATAGTCAGCTGCCTTGTTGATTTTTGACTGTACCCACTCTGGCATGTTTTCATTGTCATCCAACATGCCAGTTAGTTTTCGTGCGGCACGGATTATAGTATGCAAGTCATCCTTGGCCATGTCGCCTTCGTAGTCGTACTCGCCAGATTCGTGCTCTGATTCATGTACCCCGGGCATAGGATTTGTGATGTCTGTTGCTATTTCTTTTTGGGCTAGCACAGTCGCATCTTGATCTTCGGCTACACTCCAGCCCATGGCATTGTTGTTGCCTGCAGGACCGTAGCGTCTTATTGTTTCAAATTTACATCCTGCACTCTCAAGTAGTTGTAAAGTTGTGCTGTCGCTTTCAATTACCACAGCATCTTCAAACACATCAACTACGTAAGTTTCGATAATGTCCTCAAACCCTATTTCAATGCCAACAGAATCACCTACACAGGGATTCTGCTGTTCAGCGTCTGTCAAGTAGTCTTTAAATGTTCTCATTTTGAATATCGTGAGTAAATTTTCCAAAGTTCTGCTTCTTTGTTTTCGGCAATGCCTGGGCCTTGGCGAGCAGACTGACGGTTAAACGGAGCTCCTACTGTTTGTCCAGTATCTTTACGACCATTTAATCCGCCGCTTAATGTGTTGACCATGGTGTCAGTATCACTGTATCCTGGCTCAGGGCTGTTGGCTAATTCACCTTCGGACATTTGTTCGCAACCACATGCAGATTCACCGCATGTAGAGCAAGCTTGTGCACCACCTTCACCACCTAGTCCGGCCATTTTAAGCAATTGTGCTAGTTGTTCAGCATCTTCGTTTGTGGCGTTGACTGTCAAGGATTTGGTTCCATCTTCACCAACGCTCATGTTAATACTCATGCCTTCAGACAGCACAGCGTTTAACTTGTTGTTGAAGCTTTCGGCTAATTTATTTTCATAAACACTCTTACCAAAAATGCCATTTGCTTTTGTTTTGCCGCCAGCAGGTGCAACAGCTACACTGCCCGAAGTTGTAGTTTCTTCTACATCTTCTTTTTTCTTGGCTTTCTTTTCTGGTAGGCCTTTGTGCTTGGTTGATGCAAAGTCTTCTGCATCTTTCTTGCCCATAGCAAGAATTTTTTCACCAGCTTCTGGATCATGCGACATAAAATTACGAACTGCGGCATCTTTTTGTTTTCTTGACATGACTTCATCAGTTTGTTCTGTTTCTTCTTGTTTAACAAGCTTAGAAGTTGCTTTTTTAATACCATCAACTCTATTATATCTATCCATGCCCTTATACTTGTCGCCGCTAACTAAACGAGTAGCAGCTTTATCAATATAACTCTTTAATGTATCCTTTGATAGCTCATCAAGTTGCTCTTCGTCTAGTTCTTGTTCGCCACCTTGGTTCACATAATGCTTGATTAACGCAGTTAGCTCTTTAAGAGCTGCCTTGCCGTCTTCGTCTTGAATATACAATTTTAAGCCAGTAACTAACTGATGCATTTTTTGCAAATTACCTGTACTTACTTCGCCTTCTCGAGTCATTAATTTAGACTTACCGCTTGGCCCTTTGGCGCCAAGACTCTTACCTGTTCCTTTTGGACGCCCTTTGCCACGCTTTTCACCGTCAGGTGTTCCGGGCTTATCGTCATCCTTGTCTGGATGAGATTCTGGATCATAGCCACCGTAACGCCCGGGCGCCGCTTGATGGCGTGTAACATTGCCATGGTGTGTTACTGTACCACCGGATGCAGTTTTATATGTTTTCTTCTTTGCAGGATCTTGATAGGTATAGACGTCATCGTCATCATCTCTGCTTTCGTCAGCAACAATCTTTTTACCTTTGCCTAATGCTGCCTTCATTGCTTCGGCAGCAACATCTCCAAGCATTTCGTCAACTTCTTTTTTGGCCCCAGCAATTTTGTCAGCAAATGTAATCTTGTCTCGCGGAGGTGCCAGCGCGGCAAATGCTTGTTTGTCAACACCTTCACTCATGCCTAATTCTTGATTCAGTTTCTGAGAGATCCACTGATATGGATCACCAGTGCGTGCTTTTGCAGTACCATATGGCATTTCAGATGACCACACGTCAAACAATGCACTGTACAAGTTATCACTCAACTCGCCACTGGATTGAAAGTCTTTAACATCACGCGAAAAGTTTTTTAACACCTGACCAACATTGGGGTTTTGTGTTTCTTCAATGCTTTCTTTGGCACGTAACTTTGCCAACACAGCGCCGGCAACTTTTTCACCACGTGCTTTGCTACCATATTTTTCGCCTGCTGATTTAGCAATCTTAGCAAATGCTTTGCCGGGCTTTCCAATGTCTTTACCAGCCCGGGCTTTTTTGGCCGAGTAATCACCAGTGGAGCCTTCTTTGACTGGATACTCTTTGCCATCAACATTAAATGATTTAGCACCAGAAGCTTTGGCCCGGGCTAGTTGACCTGAAAATTCATTGCCTTCGCCCATGTCATCTTCTTTGACTCCGGCAGCAGTCAATGCAGCCGCTCTGTCTCTGTAACCTTGGATGCCTGGCTTGATGTCTTTGGCTGCCTTGCCAATTGCGGCTTTTACTTTAGGAGAAGCATCACTAGCATTAACATGCTTCATTGTAGTTTTAGCTTGATGGCTAGCGGCTTCGGTGAGTGTTTGTTTAGCGGCCAAATCACTAAGCTTTTTGTTTAAGTCGTAAAAAAATGTCATTGTTGTTTCCTTATTTCTGGAGGCCGGTTGCTGGCTTAGGCGGACGTTTGACCGTTGTCATTGGACTCTTAACGCCCTGCGGTAAATTGTTTGTGGTTTCTGCTGGGGGTGTCTTGCCACCAGCAATAGTGAACTTGGCATCGGCAGCCGAGTTTTTAACTACTTCTTTGTCAGCGGCAGGAGCGGCATAATCTTTTGAGAGTGCTTTCTGTTCAGCATTGTCAGCTGGATAGTCACTAACTAACAAATCCTTTTGGTCGGCAATACCCAACAACTCTTTGTCCATGCCTTCACTCCACTGCAACTCGTTAATGCACACACGATTCTCATCCATACCTAACAAACGAACCATTTGTTGAATTTGTGGAGGAGTGGCTGGATAACGAAATGTGCCATCGATGATAGTTACAGGTTCGTTTGTGAAAGACGGAAAGTCAATTGGCTTAGACTGAATTGGAGTTTTCTTTGGTTCAGAGATCTTTACTGGATCAAACTTTTTAAGTTTTTCTTTCAGAGAGTTAACAAAGTCTGAGGGCACATCACCGCATATTTTAATGCGATAATCAAAGGTTTTTTCACTTTCTGTGAGATATTGTGCAAATGTTTTCATGTGACTAATCCTATATGTTATTTACCGCTGTTGGGGTTTTCAGTACTCCGCTGTACCAAGTGCTTTAGTAATTCATTACGATCTAATACACGACCTTGAGCAGTTGGAGTAGGATCTGTTTCATTGGTTTGATCCAGTTTTGCTTTTTGTAATTGCAACTGAATCATTTTGAGTTTCTTATTCATCTTGGCTGTCTTGGCAGTGATAGCATGTCCTAGCATAGCGCCGGCCACAGCAAAAATTTCACTGGCATATCTACTGTCAACTTGCATGCCAAGGTCCATGAGATTGTCAAAGCTTTCAGTTGCCTTGGTTGCCAAATCATCCATTTCAGCGTCACTGGCTTCAAGACCCCGGACCGCAGGCAATGCTGACTCTATCTTGTCAAGGGCCACCAAAGTTTCCGGGAGTACTGGCAAATTCTTCTCGATATCATTTCCAGGTTCGCTGTCTGGGCTATCAAGTATGCCATCGGGACTGGGAGATTCGATGTTGAAAAGTTCTTCGAGTTTTCTTGTCATGCGGTATTTACCGCTTTTTTCCACCTCGATGGAACATTTGATCTTCGGTTATAACTCGAAACACAATATTTGCACGTTTGCACCAGGCCTGTGCTGCCGCCCATTTTGCATGATTTACTGCTACGATAGCACGATCTCGATCTTTCATGCCTTCTGTGATAGCACTTTGCTTTTTGGGTTTAATTTCAATTAATTCCGTGCAGACTTTGTTGTTGCGTGTGCGATAACGAATAAACACATCTGGTATGTAATTTGTCATCTTGCCAGTTAGAGGGTTGATGTACTTGATTGCAATTGCTTCACTCGCCCACTCAAGCACTGCATCGTTGTTGTCGCAAAATTGAAAGAAAGCCCACTCCCATCCGCTACGATAACGAGGAGTACCCTTGCCTACATACTTTTTTGGGTGTTTAGGCACGTAGGCACCTTGTGCAAAATTTGTCATGGTAAAACGTTACGTGCAGTAAAAAAATTTGGAGTTAGCGTGGAGTTAACACCTAGTAAAGTACTTGGGCTTCTCAAACCATTTAAGAAATAACTCAAAATGGCTGTGAGTTTTATTTGGTCTGTGCCAACGTCTTGTAGTTGTCCCAACAAAGTCAGTGCTGGCACATTTGTTTGTTGCGAAACTCTAAATAAAGTAACTGTAAAATTCTGTGCGGCTTCTCTAGTTTTAAAAACACTTAAAAAGTAACTGTTAACTGCATCGTACTCGTTAACTGGCACATCTACTTCGTATGCATAGAATTGATCAAAAAGCCTAACTGTGCTACCTAATTTAGGATTTGGTTCGTTTACTGTTGCCATTGATTACCTCTTAGGTGGTGTCGGAAAAATTGGTTTTTGTAATGTTGTTGCTACGTTTTGTGCAAAGCTTGGAGGAATGATTGATTGCAATGCTGTGCTAGATGGATTTCCTTGGCTTGTACCTCTTAACACACCTTGGACTGCTCCTACTGCTTCTTCTTTTGCTACAGACTTTAAATTTACACCTTTGAATGTGTTGTAAGCTGTGCCGGCTTTTTGCACAGCACCAATAACACCTGCCACGCTGCCAGATTGTAAGTCAGAATATATGCCAAGGCCAGCATCAAGCAACCCGCCTTGGCCAATAATACTTCTAGTACCACCCGGGCGTGTTAATGGACTTTGTTGTTGATCATAATAGGTTGGACTTGCAAAACCTTGAATGTTTGTATCTGGTCTAACGCCGCCAATTGCACCACTGTAATATTTTACTGTTTCGTAAGTTATTGTTACGTTGTTTTCCATTACACCATTGTCTTGGCTGTAGTCATATGAGTCATGATTCCATTGGCTAATCATTGGATTCACTAATACATATTCAACAAACTTGTGTTGATTCATGCCATAGATGCTGATGTCTTTGAAGAACGGTGGCTTTCCACTTGTGCTGTTTGTGCCATCAAAATAACTTTCGCCTACATAACCCCAATCATTAACAAAACGATCGTTAGAATAAATGTCTCGATTATTGTAGTCAAAACCGTTAGGCAATGTTGCACTTTGGCCAATACTGCCATTTGTGTTTTTTTGTCCACGATATGGTTGTGTGGGATCTTTATAGTAGTACGAATAGTAATTGTACCACATTGTACGAATTAAATCGCCAGAATCATCATGGAACTTGATGTTGATTGGATCGTAGTCGATTCTTTTTTGTACTACACGTTTGCGATTGTATTGATTTAATACTTCAGTGTCCATCTTGAACTTAGGTAGTTCAATGTTTTTAACTAGTAAGCCAATTGTTGATGTGTCGGGCGTTGAGAAAATGTTTCTCAACGGGGGAATTGCAGTTGTATTAAGATTAAAATAAACGTGAAATAAAAACTTTAATCGGGGAGAATTTTCGTAGCCATTGGATCTAAACACCTTGCTTGCATGTGTGTAGTCCTTGACATAGTCATTCCCGAAGAATGCCTTTAGAAAATCCTGCCCGAATGCCATCTAATTTAATTAGCCAGCTGTGCCTACACCAGTTACAACACTACCTGCCAAACGTGCAACGCTAGTGCCAAGGCCAGTACCGTTAGGTGTCTGAACAGCATTATCGAAACGAATTTGCATTTGAATTGTTACTGGAGCACTTTCGCCATAGTTAAGATCTTGATAGTTAACTTGGTTCAAGTAGCAACCATAAATTTCCCAGTTTTCCAACACAACTGGTTGAGCGGCTCCATTACCACCGTCAAGAATTTCGCAACGTGTTAGGAACTTGTAGTCAATACCAGCTGCCGCAGATGCCATCTCATTAAAGTCCAACTGCTTTTGTAATTGTTCACCAACCAGGCGTGCTACTTCGCCAGAAGCATCATCACGCAAGGTAACAGTTAACATATCCCAAGTATGCTTACCAGCAAGGTACATACGACTGTTGTAAATTTCAATAGGAATTTCGTCAAATGTAACTGATGGACGAGTAAAGTCCATCACTTGTTTTGTAAGTTCTGTTCTTGGAGTAGAGACTCCAAAGTTTTCAAATATCACTCGAAAGCGATATTTGAGTTTTGGCATCAACAAGCCCTGATTAGGATTACTTTGATCGCTAGACAGAGGCACTGTCATTCTAGTTAGTGATGCAACGGCCATATGTTTTATCTCCTGTATATGTTTATTTACCTGCTATTAAACCGTAGCAGAGCTAGCTGTTTGGCCTGCAGCCAATTCGCCAGTATTCTTAATACGTACTGGAATGTAGATAAATTCAACTGCCTTAACAGGCTCGATAGCAATATCAACATATAGTTCGTTACGATCAATACGTGCTGGTGTGTTGTTACTCAAATCACACACAATCAAGTAGTCATAGATACCACGTTTTGCCACTAGATCTACCATGAGACCGTCGATAGCATTTGTGATTTCATTACGAGTGATTTGATCGTTAGGTTCAAATACAAACTGTTTACCAATTTCATTCAGGCGTCCACGTATGTATGCAACCAAACGTGCAACGTTGATACGATCCATAGCACTTGTAATTGGACTTTCAGTCTTGTTACCATAGTTAGTAATACCAACACCAGGAATGAACGTAATTGGGTTAATCTTGTTAACATACAATACGTCACGTAGACCTTGGCCTGTGGCAATTGTCACAAACTCACCTGTTGCCGCATTAACATAACCAATTTGTTCAGCATTGTCAATTACACCACGACGTACACCAGCTGGTGCCAACCATGGATAAGCAACTTCGTCACTGCGTACAATAGTACGCAACATCATGTGACTTGGTGGTTGTACAACTTGGCTTCCGCCTAGATCTGTTGTACGGCAACTTGGGTAGAACACGCCAACATAAGGATCACCAATTGTTAATCCATCGCCAGTGACATATCCAGTGCCAGTGTTGTTGGTTGCCCAGGCCACGATGTCTGCCCCATTTGGTGGTAAGCGCAATGGTGTATCACCAACAACGAACGCTGTGTTACTACGTTCGTTGTTCAATGCAACCATGTTAGGAATCAGCTCTGGATAATTTGGGCAGGCAATCAAGTTGAACACATTTTGTTCTTCACGCAAAGTGTCTTGTGTGTCAATTACACTCTTCATTGCAGCCACTACCAATTGACGCTGTGCCAAACGACCCATGTATGGACTGCCATCTGCTTTGTTTCCAGTAGCAGTTACCCAAGCATTGGTTTCCAGTGGGCTCCAGAAGTTGGTGTCGGTTGGTACGTTACCATTGCCAGGGGCAGTAGCAATATAAATGATACCTTCATACAATACCAAATCATTAACTGCATAACTTGTTGCGGCGCTGTAGCTGTCAACACTGAATGTTGTTGGGTTAAAATAATCAACCTGGAATGATTTTACGTTAAAACCACTTCGGCGTGTGTTCCACAACAATGTCCCAGCTGGATACAGTGTTGGATCTGGTGCATCCAAGTCTAAATAATCACTAGTTAACAAACTCTTGATTGTTGGGAAGTTATCAGTAATTGGATCAGTTGTGCCGTTTGTTGCCCAACGTGCGTCAGCAAACAAGATACCATTGCTTGTTGTTTGATCGGTATTGTCAATAGACACCCAGGTTGCAACGTCATTGACCAGTTCCCAACGCTTAACCACTGGATACAACTCTAAGTTGCTGGTGTCGATCCACAAATCACCATAAACCAAATCTGTGCCATCGCTTTGCAATAGGGGTTCAGATGCAGAAACAATAGGTCCGTTTGGATCTGTTTGTGTTAAATTATATCCACGAACGTCCAAGCTAACATTGCGATAACCTTGCCATTCTGTACCACTTTGAATCATGATATCGACTTGATTAGTTGCACTGTAGTACCATAGGCGTCCATCAGCAGGATCAAGGCTTGGAGCACTTGCGGATGCAATGTAAGTTAATGGGATCCAGTTAGATAAAATTAACCCACCAGTTAATTCGCCTGTTGCATCAGACACACCGGTAACTGTAGTATTAAAACCTGCGTCTGCTACTGGATTTCCGGTTAAATCAATCAAAACAATGTCGCCACCAAGAGCATGTGTAAATGCAATTGAGCCATCGCTAGTAACGCTGGCGGAAACATTTGGTACGCCGGCTGCACTAACTGCTGTTACAAAGTCAGCTGGAGTAACACCATTAACAGTGGCAGTTACTGGAGATGTTAAACTTGTGCTATTTGCTGTGCTGGCCTGAATTGTAAATGTATTTGATGCGGTAAATGTTGGAGCAGTGTCATCGCCGGTGATGACCGTTGCACCGGCTGCAAGGCGAGTATATGCCTTGAGAGTCAGTGTGTTGTTGTACAATCCAGTACCAGACAATTCTGGATCAGTATTGTACTGAACATATAATGTGTCAGCTGGAATATTCTTACCACCACCTGCAGGGTCTAGTCCTTTGTCGGCACTCCAACCATTTGCATAAATTGGTGCGCTTTGTGTAACGAATGCTCCAAGCACTGAATCATAACGCTTGATAATAATGCTTGCGCCTTGGTTAACTGCTGTCAACATGTTCCAAACAGAACCAGTTGGGCGAGGTTCAACGTCACTGGTTCTCCAACGCGGAACTGTGTAGTTTGGACTTTGTTGCAATGTTGGTGCATAGTAATTTCCTACACTAACACCCAATGCTGTTAATAGTCCAGCAGTACTCAATACATCAATGTGTACAATGCCACCATTAGCAGATGAGCCGTCACTTTCTGCGTCACTGTCTGCATAAATTACCAAACGGCTACTTGAGTCAGCTTCGGCAGTCACACCAGCAATACTTGCATTGTTAATTGCAGTTACCAAACCATTAAGGTTGTTGTTTGGTGCTACTGGCACTGTAACCGTTGTTCCGTTAATAACAATTGTGTTACCTGCTGTTAGGCTCACCCCGTCAAGAGAATTTGATGCCTGTATTGTAGGCCAGCTCATTTTCCAAGCGTCGCTACCAACAAGTACCCACATGTTTTCTGAGTTTTTGTAGTATACAGGATTGTTTGCATTTGTTGCAACAACTGCATAGTCACCAATACTACCAATGTTTGCACTTGGCACGCCACCGGTTAACTGTGTTGTGCTAGTAATAACTGTGGGAGTTTTGCTAGTGAATGCACCAGTTGTTTGATTCCACTGGAACACGCCCCATGATGTTGATGATGTATCTAACCAGTAAGTACCATCAGTTGGTGCGCCTGTTGGGCGAACTAAACTTGCTGTTAACTCTGATAAGTCAATATCTGCACGTTGGATATAAGCGCGATTACTAATACCTAAAACAGAGAACGCAGCCAACAAGCCATATTCGTTAAGCTCATAACCGTTAATTGGTGTACCAGCCGATGTCTTGTAAAAGAACGGGTTACCAAATGTTGCTGCCAAATCACGCTGGCTGGTTACTAAATAAACCTTGCCTGCGTTGACTGCCAAAGTACCGGCTGCTACGCCAGTTCCAGTGCCAGAGATTTTGTTTTGTGCTGTCGCAATCAAAACATATGGAACAGAGTTAGTTGCCGCTGGTATATAATTTGACTCATCAACAACTGTAACTTCTACGCCGGGAGATACTAGTGCCATAATCGCATCCTTCAAAAATGTTAGTAATATTTATTGAAGAACGTAAAAACGGGCATGGTTGCGGTGCCTTAATTAAGGTTCGCAACATAAATAATGGTATGAGACCACTGTGTAAAGTATGCAACAAGAACCTAGCCGCTGTTAACGGCTGGCACAACAACAAACTGTATTATCGGTCTAAATGCAATGCTTGTATACGCAAAGGCAAGAAGCTCAAACCACAAAAACCACGGTGGCAAACCAGTGGCTACAAAAAGAAAACCGCATGTGATCGATGCGGGTTCAAGGCAAGACATTCAAGTCAGTTACTGGTATATCATGTTGATGGTGATTTAAACAACAGTGAATTAAGAAACTTAAAAACTATCTGTCTCAATTGTGCCGCTGAGGTCACCCGAGCTGACCTTCCTTGGAAGCCTGGAGATCTTGAACCAGATCATTGATCTGCTTGTACAAGTGATCCATGGTACTGTTATTGTCAATTACTTGATCAAATTTAGTGTCAGCCCAGCTGTACTCGCTGGCATGCACATTAAATTTTGTTAGCATGTCTTTCCCAATCGCCCACCCAATTGTTTGAGGGCCACTCATGTAATTGATTGCATATGGCATCCAGTCTGGTTCTACACCACGGATAACACGAATTACTTTTCCGCCCGAAGCCCTGATAGCGTTGATTTCGTTTGGGAATCTGCAATCAGTTATAACAACATCGTCTGTGATATTACGTAGTTTATTTTCCAAGCTGGCAATCCAAATATCATCGTGAAATCTTGTACGCAATACGTCTGTGCCCAGGTGTTGTAGCACCCACCGTGGAGTAAGTTCGGGTATATTCAATCGATTTGCCCACCAGGTATCCACTTGTTCACGCCACTCCCTTGAGTGCTTTGTGCGCCCCTCTAGCATGGTTCTATCCCAGCCAAATATCTGAGCTACAGCATCTTTCAAACTATTAGCAAAGCTTTCCCTGCGATATTGATGTATGTTTACTAGATAATCTGCAATGGTATCTTTGCCAGCACCAATAAGTCCGCAAATGCCAATAATCATGCTAATTCCTTTACATTAAGATATTTGAGTGTGTCCTGTAACAGTTCAATTTGTCTGCGACAATCTTCTAGCGCATGATGGCTTGTGGGTGGTTTTTCTAGTCCCGGCCACAACGAAAACACTGTGCGACTATCGCGCACAGCATAGTATTGCCATGGTATTAATTTGTTGTAGCTTTTATATGCATGCTCTAAAATAGTCATGTCATACGTGGGGCCTTGCGCCCAGATACGTTTGGAATGCCAAATAAGTTTGCCAAGTTCATCTAGTGCTTGATCAAGAGGAATACGATTATCCTCAGCAAAGGCTTCTGCTTGAGCTTCTTTTTGAGTGGCCCACCACTCAATAGTACCTTGCTCAATTTTACGATTGGGCTGACTTTCTAAATCAACCCGGGCATAGTAGCATCGATCAGGATAGTACCCATTGCCAAACGGGTCAAACCCTTGCGCGGCAATTGTCAGAATGCAAGTTTCTGGGCCAGTAGCTAGGCCTTCCATGTCAATCATTAAGTCCATGTGTTGATTATAACACACTTACAATAAAAAATCAACTAGTTAAATCTTCGTTTAGATATTTTTTGAACCATGCGTTCATGGTATCAAAATTTGGGTGAAACCCATCTTGCTCAAATCCGTTATCTATTGTTTTGGCAAATTCATATGGCGCAATTGTAGGAGTAAATTTTGTCCAGTCTATTAAGTTAATGTACGCTGATTCTCGAGCAAGTTTGCCGCATCCTGGTTCAACATTTGGGTCCGTATAATTTTGATTGACATCGTATATAAAACTCATGTCATATGGAATGTTTTGTTGATTCAAAAAGCATTGAGTTTGCAATATACCTAGCAAACTTAATTCGCTTAGATATCTCGGAGTGGCGCCCTGATATTGGGCCTGACAAAAATTTCTAAAAAACCATGGGCTATCTTTGCTGGATCCGCTAAGTCCCCATCCGCCACTGTGATACCATACTGCGGACCCTATTTCTGTAAAATACTCGTACTTGCGCTTTCCATCCAAACTTACAGGGGTAGTTTTATGTAATGCAAGACTAACTGGAAAATCTAATCTAAAGATGCCGCTCCATAACACAATCACACGGTCGTAATTGTTACAACTGCATTCATATGCCACCCTGGCTGCAATGCTTTGATTACCCGCACCGCTTGATCCACAAAGTACAAATCGAGAACTTACTTGTTCGATGTCCAAGTTTTCAATATAACTGCACCCAACAATTAAAGTTTTACTCATTACCCAATCACCAGCGTGAGTGGCTGGCTTCCGTCAACATATAATTTAAGATCCTCAATACACTTGTCCATGGCCGCTTGTGCTTCTTGCTTCATTTGTGCTCCGTTTAAAGTGCCGCCACCTTGCGGGCCAGCAATGGTTCCAAACTTTTCACGTGCTTCACCAATAATCATCTTACAAGCGGCCACCATGTAATCACGGATCCATTGACTGATTTGAAAATCACTCAGTAGCACAATTTCTGGGCGCAGGTTGTATGTCCATAACAACACAACTTCACCTGTTCCTCTTGGGTCTCTAATGAGTTGTAGTTTTTTGGTAACAGGATTGAATGTGTAGTTGATGTAGCCGCCAAACATACGTGCCGCGAGTTCAACATATTGTTGATAAAAGTCGTATGTGGCCATACCACCGCTTGCTTGGTTAAAGTTAAGCAAGTACACATTCAAGGTAGCGGCTCCAAACGGATCAAAACTATAGCCGCCGGTGCCAGTGCCTAACCCAATTGTTCTACGAAAGATTTGTCTAACTTGTGTAACTTCCTGTGGTAAGGTGTATTCATTTACGTCGTTGATCAATTCCATGAAGCTGTAGCTTTCTTCATAGGCATTTTGCGCACGTTGTCTATACGTACCAATGGTTTTTTGATATGCGGCTTCGTAGTGCTCTGGGTCTAATTCAATATCAATAATTTGACTTGCAAGCTGTAGTTGCACATATTCTATAAGTTGTTTTTTAAGTGGATCAAGTGTTTGGTCAGCCATTAAGGACTCCTGTCCTTAATATTTACCAACTCTTTAGGATGATCAAGTTCTCTGTGCCACGTCCATTCCAGGGTGTTTCAGTAGTAGTAACTTCTTTGAAAATCTTACGTGCCGCTGGCTTACCTGCCGCACCTAGAAGTTTCAAAACATCGGCTGGTTTGCGCAGTGTTTTTTGCACAGTTTCTGTTGTGCTAAAGCCAATAACAGAGTTTGACTTTACAGTAAACACTTTGGCGTACTCATCTGCAACAATATGAACCAGTTTTCGTTTTTTAGTATCGTACAACCAGGCTTCAGATTTGTCTACCAAGCTTGCGGCCGGTAATCCCTTGAGTTTGAGTTCTGCAAACTCTAGGATATGCTTGAACTTGGCCGCACGTTTTTCTGGGGGTACTGCTCGGACCTTGCGTGGCTTGCGTTCAACCTTTTTAATTTGTACGTATGCCCCGCAATCGTTAATCACAGTTTCACAGAACTTGAGCACATTACGCAATTGAACCTTGCCAAGGTGACTGTACCCTTCGACCAACTGGGGGTCTTTACCGGCAATCACTTCTTCAAACTCAGTTTGTCGACGTTTCCAAATGTCAGCAATAGTACCAATCATTTGTGGTGCAACGTTTTTGCTTCGGATAATCGAAATAGGTTTAAAGTCTGCTGACATCTTTGCACCATTGTCGAGAAACTCGTCAAACAGTCCCTCAAGCTCGCCGGCGCACTCACCTACTTTTTCACGCAATCGATCTTGAATCGTAATTTTGGATACTGTGTCCTCAACGGGTGGTGCTTCTTCTACTACATCGTCTTGTTTAGACTCAAGGACCTCTTTAAGAAGACTGTCTAGTTGTATTTGCTCATGGTCATTAAGCTCTAGTCCCACCAAAGTCATACGGCACAACCAGCCTGTGGTCAGTCGTATTGAGCTGTCTGGAATGCGTTTGAGTGTACGAACATCTGCTTTACGATCGTGTGCTTCAAGGTATGCAACGATCATATCACGTGCATCTTTTTTGCCGTAAAAATAATTGTACCAAGAGAACGCTCTGCTCAGAGCACTGACCCGATTGTCTGCGGGTTGAGTTTGCCAAGTTGGTTCCATGCCCATGGCGTTAGTATCTGCACTACGCGGATTCAAGGGCTTAACAGGTTTGGTTGCGACTTTCATACGTTCTCCAAAAAGCAATAACTGTAATTATAGCAGGGATTGATTTTTATGTCAATCCCGCTAAAAGTTTTGTTTTTAGAACACAGTGCCCCGAAACTGTTCGTAATCGTAAAATGCCACTAAAGTATTGTCTTTGAAGTAAGCTGTAATGCCGCCCAGGTCCTCGCGAGCGTTCCAGCCTGTTTGTTCCAAAATAACATTAGTGGCGCGAACTTCCAGCTCGTCCATTAAGTCGTCCCCGGTATCATTAAAACTTTGTAGTGCTTCTGCCTCATAATCTAAAGTGTATACTTCAGTATTATTAATTTGCTCGCTTTGTGCATCTGTAAGCATAGTAGCTCCTTTGTTGACAAGTTCTAATTATAGCAGGTTGGGATTATTTGGTCAACCGAGCTTTCCATAAATACTGCACTATGCCAAGACTCAGCCTATATCGTCCAAATCGTACCAACGACTACCGGTTTTTTGACCGAACTATATCCGAAATGTACACCGTCGGTGGTGTAGATATATACCTGCACAAGTATCTAGGACCCAAAACTGGAGGGGAAGACTCAGTTGAGTCTGGCAACTATGATGCTACCCAACCAATCTATAGCACCGACAATCCGTTGTTTATCCAAGACTTACTGTTGCTAGAAAATAGAGATCGGGCATATGATCCAGATGTATATCAATTGCGTGGAGTGTATCGTACTCAAGATATTGACTTTGATCTAACTCAATTTGGATTGTTTTTAAACAACGATACATTGTTTGTTACTTTTCACTACAATGACATGATTGACACAATCGGGCGCAAGCTCATGAGTGGTGACGTGATGGAAATTCCAAATCTGCGTGATATGAATCCCCTTAACAGTGCCATACCTAGAGCACTTCCAAGATATTATGTAATCCAAGATGCGGCATTTGCCAGCGAAGGGTTTAGTCAAACATGGATGCCGCACTTGTGGCGTGTAAAAGCAACACCTTTGGTTAATGCCCAAGAATATCAAGAAATTGTTAACAAGCCTTTTGTTAGTGAACAAATCTGGGACAATGGTAATTTCTACCCCAGTGGTAGTATTGTTAACTCTGGCGATACTTATTATCGAGCCAAAGTTGATGTGCCAGTGGGCACTGACATCACCAATACCACATATTGGGAACAAATTGACCCGCCAACTGAAGAACAGTATGGCAGTACTCGTCCCAAAGACTACGAACTCAATGATGCTATCTTGTTACAGAGCGAGATCGAAGTTCCATTGTCGGGATACGATACAGTAAAGTTTTATATCTGGCCAACTAATCCGGATGGGACTCCGGCTGATCCATCCAGCGTCAGTGCAGACAACAACCTTAACACAGTTGATGGGTCTGATCCCAACAGTGCCGACGCTACTCAAACACCAAGGTCTGACGGATACACCATGGGTTATCTTACCGGAGATGGTATTGCACCAAATGGATTACCAGTTACTCCAGGGGTATCGTTTCCATCACAGCCAAGAGAAGGTGATTATTCATTGCGTTTGGATTACTTCCCCAACAGACTGTTTAGATTTAATGGTGCATCCTGGGTCAAGATCGAGGACAATGTGAGAACTGATTTGACCAACGGTCCAGCTAACAAAACTCTACGCTCGAGCTTTGTTAATAATACATACACTGTGCCAACTACAGACCTTGGCAATATCCCAAGTCGACAAAGCCTTAGCGAGTTGCTTAAACCCAAAGCTGATAATGGCGATGACAACGGTAACTTACCACCAAACCCAAGACCACCAGGACGATAATCAATGCAACAATTTTTTTATGATGAACAGATACGAAGATTCTTACTGCAATTTACAAGAATCTTTAGTAATTTTCAAGTTGAATACGGCAAGGATGAAACAACTGGTGCACCTACGCTATTAAGAGTACCGGTGCGATACGGCGATGCATCCCGACAAGTTGCCACAGTGATGCAAAACAACTCATCTAGTGCGTTACCTAGTACACCGTTGATTACATTTTACATTGCAGGCATGGACTACGATCGTCCACGCATGCAAGAACCATACTTTGTGAATCGAACAACCGTGCGGCAAAGAACATATGATGCTGAGACAGAGACTTATGAGACCACACAAGGCAATGCATTTACAATTGAAAGATTGATGCCAGTACCTTACAAGATGACCATTAACTGTGATTTTTGGACCAGTAATACAAATCAAAAAATGCAGTTGTTTGAACAAATTGCTACATTGTTTAATCCAAGTTTGGAAGTGCAGAGCACCGACAGTTATCTTGATTGGACCAGTTTAAGTGTTGTTGAACTTGAATCAACTACCTGGAGCAGTCGCACTATTCCACAAGGCACAGAAAATCCCATTGATATCATGACCATGCGATTTACATTGCCAATTTGGATCTCAAGCCCAGCAAAGGTCAAAAAGCTTGGAGTCATAGAAAAAATTGTTGCATCAGTATATAATACCAAGGGTGACGCAGTTGACGCAATTACCAACAGTGATCTTTTACTTGGCACCCGTCAGATGTTTACTCCATATGGTTATCAAACATTGTTAATTGGAAACAAACTTCAGGTACTAACACAATCGGCCACAATTGATGCCCCTAACAGTAGTATTAATATACCGGCATTTCCCAACAGTAATGTATTCTGGCATGCTGTTGTAGGTCTGTATGGAACGTTGCGTGATGGTATTAGCCAAATTCGACTGGCCAGCCAGTGGGGCGATGATACTGAAATAATTGGAACAGTTACCTACGATCCAACAAATGATCACTTTTTACTAGTTGATATTGATGCCGACACTCTTCCACAAAATACTCTAGACCCAATTAATGCAATTATCAATCCACTGTTGAGTGGCCCTGGGGCTGGCCTTCCAGTGGCCACAACAGGCACCCGCTACTTGATTCTAGAAGACGTTGGTGATTTGTCAAATCCTATTCCGCCACAGGCCTGGGGATATCTAGTTGGCAAGGCCAACAACATTATTCAATTCAACGGCACAGATTGGGTTGTGGTATTTGAAGCTGGAGAGCATTACGATAACACTCAGTTTGTAACCAACTTAACTACTGATGTACAGTATCGATGGACTGGATCTAATTGGGTCAAGAGTTACGAAGGGTTGTATGTTGGCGGAGAATGGAGCTTGGTACTGTGAGTGCAGTTGGAGTATGGTTTTACAGCCTAAACACTCAACGTTATTTGTATCTAATGCGTAATGATTCTCGTCATCCCATGACATGGGGGCTTGCTGGCGGGAAAATTGAACCAGGCGAAAGTTTGATCGACACTATAACTCGAGAATGCACTGAAGAGTTGGGCAGTATGCCAGAACATTTGGCCTTGGTTCCGATTGAAAAATTCACCAGTCCCGATGACGCCTTTGCCTATCACACATTTTTTTGCTGTGTACAAGATGAGTTTAAACCCAACTTAAATTTTGAACATCTGGGATATGCTTGGATCGACGGTGATGCGTATCCCAGGCCCATGCATCCTGGGTTGTGGAACACCGTCAACTTTGATGTTGTGTTAGAAAAAATCGCACTAATCAAACAACAATTTCAAATGTCACAATGAGTGATAAAATCTCTAAACGTTAAACAGTCAACATTGCGGTGTGCTCTCCAAACTTCATGCAAGTTGGCTGTGGGTCCAACTAGATAAAATTTGCAATTACGATAGGATTTAATAACATCGGATACTTGCTGTACCCAGTCGTTGTCAACACCTTGTGTATCTTTGTTATAGCCAAGTAAAAATATTTCTTTGTGTCCATCAAATGCAGCCAAGTAAACTGCTAGCGCCAACTCATCATACGCAGGTGCATGTGGCACAACATAAAATGATCCTGGATTTCGTAATGTTTGTCTGACTGTTGTATAAACAATGTGGTTGTTGTGATATCCAGCGACCTTGATATCTTCCAATTCGGCTGGTTTTCTAGTAACATAGAAATCTAATTTGGTATTGCGCCATACCTCGTTGCAACCATAAGTCTGCATACGGCGTGTGCTCAAAATACCACCACGATGATTTTGCAAAATTTCATGGTCAAACCACTCTTTGTTATTGTCACTGCCAATAACAGCCGCATAGTTAGATACGTGCTGATTGGTGATAGGGTTTGGTACCCACTCACGTTGTTCAATTTTTTCTCCGTCACGAATGGTAGTATTTGTTAGTACAAACTCTCCTTCGTAGTGTTCACGATACTTTGTTAACATTATAGTCTCCCTATTACTACTTCAATCACACCTGGTTCATCACTGTTGTATTCTCCCAGTGCTTTACCAATCACACAGCCCGGCTGCCATTGTATATTTATCCAAAAAAATAGGGCAGTCGCCTGCCCTATTTTGGATTGTTGGTTAGACTCGTCCTACAACAACTTCAATTACACCTTCTACACCATCAAAGTTTTCAAGAGCTTTACCAATTACAGTGCCAACTCGAGGATCTAGTTCGGCACGAGCACAACCGTTGCCTGCCGATACCATTAAATCTCCTTTGCGTACTTTGCCCACAACACGAGTCGGAACACGCCCAGTTAATGCTACTGTGGCAATAAATTCGCCTTGTAATGTTCCATTCATGATATAACTTGGATTTGTAGAAACCACACCAGCTACTGCTCGATCAGAATCAAATGCACCGATTGTAACTTCGTGTTCGCCGCCAAATGCCACAACAGTACCTGGTTCGTATTCTGCATCTGCTATGTACTTTTCTGCCAAGTCAGCGTATTGTGCCGACGTTGCCTTAGCAAACACCGTATTAAAGTAGGTGCCTGAGCTACCAATGTTACCTACTCCGTTAGCATTGCTATTAACAATGTTGCCCAATGTTACTGTACCAGTGCTTACACTCAAGTTGCCACCAGTGATGTTACCAGTTGCAGAAATTAATCCACCAGTGGTTAGGTTACCGCCTGACACATTACCTGTTACACTTACAGTAGTACCTGTGTGATTTGTGGCACTGATATTACCAACTGTGGCATTGCCGGTTGCACTTACTGTACCACCTGTGGCTAAGTTGCCACCAGTGATGTTACCACTTGCACTTATGGTGCCTGCAATATTGGCACCTGTGCCAGTTACAACTACCACGTTTGCAGTACCGCCAACACTGGTTGTCACATTACCACCTGAACTTGTAACTCTTACGTTACTGGTGCCGCTTTGAATACTTGTAGCATCAATACCTGTCAGCTGGCTACCATTACCTAAAATATAACTGCCAGTGATGTTACCACTTGCAACAATACCATAGTTAGGTATTACATTTGCTAAAAGGTTGGCGCCTGCAAATGTAACAACTGAATCGCCGCCAACTTTAACTGTAATGTTACCACCACTGGTTGCAACGTTAACTTCACTTGTGCCGTTAACAATCTTGCTAGCACTAAGTCCAGTTACCAAGCTAGCATTACCAAACAAGTAACCAGCAGTGATGTTACCAGCTGTGGATATACCACCTGGCGTTACGTTACCTGTAACACTCAATGAGCCCAATGTGCCCACACTTGTGATATTGGTTTGTGCCGCTGTGGTCAATGTTCCCACAATGTTAGTACCACTTAGGTTGCCACTAGTAATGTTGCCAGTAACACTCAATGCACCCAAAGTACCCACTGAAGTAATATTGGTCTGTGCCGCTGTGGTCAATGTTCCCACAATGTTAGTACCACTTAGGTTGCCACCACTGACATTGCCGCTAGCACTTAAAGTACCTGCAACGTTGGCACCGGTGCCAGTTACAACTACCACGTTGGCTGTTCCACCAACACTGGTTGTTACATTACCACCTGAACTTGTAACTCTTACGTTACTAGTACCACTCTGAATACTTGTGGCATCGATGCCGGTTAGTTGGCTACCATTACCTAAAATATAACTGCCAGTGATGTTGCCGCTAGCACTTAAAGTGCCTGTAATATTAGCACCAGTTGTGCTAAACACAGCAACATTACTTGTACCGCCCACTGTGATGTTGGCATTGCCATTGGGTGTTTGAATATCGATGGTAGTTGTACCGTTTTGTATTCTGTCGCCTAGGATGTTGCCACTCAATGTTGCATTGCCAGTAACACTCAAGTCTCCTGTGATTGCCACTAGTCCTGGACTAACAGTTTGTACTGTGGTACCATTAACGTTTGTTTCAACATTGCCGTTGTTGGTTCTCACTGCCACATTAGAAGTACCAAAGCTAATTGAATTTCCAGATACGTTTAGGTTAGTTAGTCCACTACCATCACCTGTAAGCGTTCCGCCAGTAACAACTAAGTTGCCAGTAATATTGATAGTGGCTTCAGTTGAACTTGCTTCAACTGTGCCACCACCTGCTCCAGAAATAGCAGCCACCGTTGTTGTGGTAGTTAGAATACGGAAATCAATGGTATCAGTTGATTGTGGCGCTTCTGTAAATGTACAAACATTGCCAGCAACAGAGTACGCAGTCACCGGAGTCTGTAAAACGCCGTTAATTGCAACAATTGTACTTGCTGTTGTTGAGTTACCTGGTAGTCCAAAGTTTACTTGTGTACCATTACCTTGTTGTGTATTTGCAACAACAATTGTAAACTCTGTACCAGCAATGGTCCATTGGGTTGCATCATAAAATTCAACTGCATCCAAACTAGTGTTGAAACGCAACATACCAGTAGCAGGAGTTGGTGGTCGTTGACCAGTAGTACCCACTGGAATAATTATCGAATTGGTGGTACCAATATTAAGTACGGCATTTGCCACTGGGGTGCCTGTACCAATATTAACTGTGTCTGTCCCTGCGTCAATATACAGCAAGTTTGCAATACTGTCACCAGAGAATATAAAATCAACATCGGCTACAGCAGAGTTAAATGTAACTTTACCATTTGTGCCAGTGATGTTGTTACCACTGATGACAATGTTACCTAAGTTGGCCTGGCCAGCTGTGGTGATGTTACCGGCTGTAATGTTACCAGTTGCAGTAATTAAACCGCCAGTTAGTAAGTTGCCACCAGTGATGTTGGCAGTTGCTGAAATTAAACCGCCAGTTAGTAAGTTGCCACCAGTGATGTTGGCAGTTGCTGAAATTAATCCACCTGTCAGTACATTACCACCTGTGACGTTACCAGTTACTGTGGCATATCCGCTGGCAATTAAGTTAGCACCGGTGCTGATGTTGCCAGTAGCAGTAATTAACCCGCCTGTGATTACGTTTCCGCCTGTGTTTAAATTACCAGCTGTGACGTTGCCAGTAGCCAATACGCCTGCCGATGTGTTGACATTACCTGTTGCTGTAATCAAACCAGCAGTGATCAAGTTACCACCAGTAATGTTACCTGTTGCACTTACTTGTCCGGCAGTGCCAACATTGCCGCCATTGATATTTCCTGTGGCTGTAATTAATCCACTGGTACCTAAATTACCTACGTTGGCATTGCCCGAGGCATTTAATGTAGTAGTTGACGTTAGTCCAGTAGTAGTTAAGTTACCGCTTATTACGTTGCCAGTGACCGATGCTAGGCCAGATATGTTTAAGTTGCCACCGGTGATGTTGCCGGTTGCTGTGATCAACCCAGCAGTGATTAAATTGCCACCTGTGACATTGCCTGTAGCTGACACTGTGGCTGAGTTGACTGCAGAAGTGATATTGGCATTACCAGCAACAATGTTACCAGACGCACTTACAGTTGTACCCTCTACTAGTGCAGAACTAATAACATTGCCACCATTGATATTTCCTGTAGCTGACACTGTGGCTGAGTTGACTGCAGAAGTGATATTGGCATTACCAGCAACAATGTTACCAGACGCACTTACAGTTGTACCTTGTACTAGTGCAGAACTAATAACATTGCCACCATTGATATTTCCTGTAGCTGTAATCAAACCAGCTGTTGTTAAATTACCACCAGACACATTGCCAGTGGCAGTGATAATGCCAGACGATATTACATTTCCACTGTGAGTATTGCCGGTAATATTAGCTTGTTGCCCAAATATTGTTGAGCCGGTAATATTTCCAGTAGCTGATATTAGGCCACCTGTGACTAAGTTGCCACCAATTACGTTACCTGTAGCTAAAACACCGGCTGATGTGTTGACGTTGCCTGTGGCTGTAATCAAACCAGCAGTGATCAAGTTACCACCCGACACATTGCCGGTTGCGCTTAAAATACCGCCAGTGAGCAAATTGCCTCCTGTGATATTTCCAGTTGCACTTAAACTTGCGGCACTAAATGTTCCGGTTGTTGAGATATTACCAAATGTACCATTACCGGTAGCACTTACTTGTCCGCTGGTTAGTACATTACCACCAGTGATGTTACCAGTTGCAGAAATTAATCCACCAGTGGTTAGGTTACCGCCTGACACATTACCTGTTACGCTCAGGCTTGTACCAGTGGCCGCACCAATGTTTGGTGTTGTTAAGTTTGCACCAGCTTTGACAATGATATTACCTAAGCCATCAAATGCTGTGGTATCGTTGTCAACTTTGGCCGAAATTACTGTGCCATTGATGCTGACGCCGTTGCCAGCTGTGTATGTTTGTGAACTACTGAATTGAGCAAACGTAATACTGCTGGTACCAAAAGTAATAACTCCTGAAGGTGCATCAACAATATAGGCACTACCAGCATTGACATTGCCACCAGTGACAAAGAAGTAGTCGTTAATACTCAAGTCGGTAGAACTGTTTGGTCCATATGTGTCTGCGTCTGTAGAACGAGTAATTACTGTTGGACTTGTGTAAACATAAACACCGTTCTGTGTAGCATCAGCTTGGTTCTTGACAAGAATACGTGTGCCAACTGTGGCAACGTTTGCAGTATCAATTAAGGTAAATGCACCAGTCGTGGTCAATGTTGCACCAACTCCAGCTGTGCCGTTGTTGTACGTAATGGCACCACCTGTGGCTGCAGCCAAGTTACCCACTGTAGCTGCCAATACTGCTTGGTGATATGCCAACTGTGTTGACACCATGTTGTCAACATAAATCTTGCTGGCAGCATCGTTGTCTTGTACAGGCTGACTTACACCATTAATATACTTGTTGTTTAGTACGATGTTACCAGTTGGTTCTAAATTAATATTACCAGCTGTGGTGGCAATGGTCATTGCGGCTGTGTTTTTAACAGCCCCGGTGTTAACGTTGCCACCGTTTACGTTGCCAGTTGCGTCTATTTGTCCACCTGTAACTAAATTACCACCAGTGATATTACCTGTTGCTGATATTGTACTACCGCTTGTAATTGCACCAGATATAGCTGCTGCTCCACCAGTACCTAAGTTGCCACCAGTGATATTACCTGTTGCTGATATTGTACTACCGCTTGTAATTGCACCCGATACAGATGCCAATCCACCAGTGATCAAATTACCACCAGTGATATTGCCGGTCACAGTTGCTGTACCACCTGTGGCCAAGTTGCCACCAGTTATGGTAGCAGTGGCACTAATCAATCCACCAGTTAGTACATTACCACCAGTGATGTTACCTGCGGCACTTGCTGTACCACCTGTGGCCAAGTTGCCACCAGTTATGGTAGCAGTGGCACTAATCAATCCACCAGTTAGTACATTACCACCTGTTACATTACCACTAGCACTCACTGTTGCGGCAGTTACAGAACCCAAAGTGGTGCCATCAGTTGCGGTAACTGTCAAAGTGTTGGCTGTGGCAGCTTTTAACTGAACATTTCCTAGATAAATTGTAGAGCCTCCAACATACAAGTCTTTCCACTGTGCTGTTGAACTGCCCAAGTTGTATGTTACATTGGCTGTGGGAACAATGTTGCCAGTTGCGTTTACATTTGCACCAGAAATATTACCACTGGAACTAATTGCACCACCAGTGATCAAATTACCACCAGTGACATTGCCAGTTGCTGTTACACCGGCTGCTGTACTGATACCACCAGTTGCAGTGATTACTCCGCCAGTAATAATGTTGCCGCCTGTGATGTTGCCAAGTGCTAGCACTTGAGCGCCGGTATTGATGTTACCAGCAGTTACATTACCGACAGCCAATACGCCTGCCGATGTGTTGACATTACCTGTTGCTGTGATTAATCCGCTGGTGCCTAAATTGCCAACGTTGGCATTACCAGAAGCATTTAATGTAGCAGTCGATGTTAGCCCAGCAGTTGTTAGATTTCCAGCTGTGACGTTGCCAGTTGCATTAATTAGTCCACCAGTTAGTAAGTTACCACCAGTGATGTTGCCTGTGGCACTTAAAGTAGCTGCCTGGAAAGTACCAGTTGTTGAAATATTACCAAATGTACCATTTCCAGTTGCACTGACAGCACCACTGGTTACTACGTTACCACTAATTACATTACCAGTTGCACTGACCAATCCTGCTGTGTTGATGTTACCACTAATTACATTACCAGTTGCACTGACCAATCCTGCTGTTTTGATATTACCGCCAATTACATTACCAGTTGCACTGAGAGTTGTTGCTGAGAGTAAGTTAGCAACTGTGACATTTGCTGGCAGACCAAAAGTTACTTGATCAACATTGGTGATAAGCACTTCAACTTCACTCGCAGTGCCCAACAGTTCTAGTGTTCCGTCTAGGGCAAGAACCGTTGTGTTTGAAGTATCATCTTCAATTGTGATACCACCACTGATAAATCCATCAACATAAGCTTTGGTGGCTGCGTCTTGTGCTGAAACAGGGTCTTGAACGTTACCAATAACATTTAACCCAGCATCAATTGTTTTAGTATTTCCAGAAACAAAAATATTGCCAACAGTTACATTACCTGTGGCAGATGTAGTTCCAGTAACTGATAGATTTCCAGTTACATTGGAATTTAAAGTTTGAAAACTTGCATAGCTATTGATGGTAATAACTGTGTTTGTGTTTTCACTTGATGTGAACACTGTGACAAATTGCTGTGAACTTTCGTCCCAGACAAAAGCAATATTGTCTGACGTACCACGCTTACCAATAAAACCAATGTCCAGTGCAGGGGCCGCTGTTTGTTCTTTAGCTAACAAAATCAACGGATCTTCAACAATCAAGTTTGTTGTTTCGATTGTGGTTGTATTACCCTGAACAGTAAGATTACCAACAACCGTAAGATCACTGTTGTAGGTTAAATTATTGGCAATTTTTGCAGCGGTGATTGAGTAGTCAACTAGCTTTGAACTAGCAACCACTGTTGCATCAGTGATCTGATTATTTTTAATTCTTGTAACGGCCATGAGCGTTTCCTCCAGTTATACCTATTTATGGCGGCCACTGAATAATAAAGTATGTGCTAGTAAAATTAGGTGCTTATTGTTGCGCCAAAACTAACCCGTTTCCAGATTCCACCTGAATAAACTGCTAGACAGGGACTTCCGCTATCGCCGTTGGAAACGTAGATAACTTGCCCGGCAGCTACGTTTCCAAGAGCATTTGCTTGTGCCACAGTGTAGCTGGGCAGTTGAATACTTTGAGTGTTAGTGATGTTTACCACACCTGACGGGTTAATGATCAGTTCTTGCCCCGATGCATTAGTAATAGCATTAATTGTGTTGAGCGTTGCGGTAAATCTAACGTCAATCACATCAGTCGATGCAGGTGCTTCAACAAAAGTAATCAAATTACCGGTAACTGTGTAGGCAATGTCCGGAAACTGCACCACACCATTGGTACTAACAATAATGGCTGCGGCACTGGATTCTTGATTAAGTGTAAAAACAGTGTTACTTCCATCACCGGTAATATACTGATTTGTAATTGCGGCGGTGGCGCCGCCGATCCCAGTCCATTGAGTTCCGTCCCAAACTTCCACGTCAGTTGAGCTTGTGTTAAATCGTATTGTGCCCTGTGCAGGACTTGATGGTCTGTATGCTGTGTTACCAACTGGTAACACGAATCCTGTTGTGGTATCAACGATTGCAAGACCGTTCCCAGTTGGTTCTAGAATAATATTACCATTTGCTTGATTTGTAGTTATAGTGGTATTTGCTATTACCAAATTACCAATCGTGGTATTTCCCGGTAGAGTTGATGTGCCAAGCAATCCTGAATATTGATAGCCCGCAACATAAACAACATTACCTGCTGTAAGTACTGTGGGGATAGTTTCGCCTATGAAGTTTAGAACCCCGGCTTGTGTATCAAAATAGTATTCACCAACTCCGCCAACGCCAGCAGAAAATATCTGTGTACCTGTTGCTTCAATGTTGGCAGCACCGCTGGGTCCAACAAATACCTTTGGCAGCCAGGCTGCGCCAAATTCCTGTGGTATCCAGTAGGTTTTGTTGGTTAACCAAGTGGGTCGAATGCTGCCGATTGGGGGTACTGTAGTATCTGCCACACATTCTACTGCACTACCGTTTCTGTAGGCTGTGGAAATTCCTGCAATTGCTTGGGCAGTGTTTCCAATTTGGCTCGATTCTACCCATACAATATCGCCACGTAAAAACGCCGGGCTGGCAATGCTTTCGTTGCTGGCGCTTTTGGTTGTGCTGTTGGCTGTTTTGGCTACACCTTGTAGCTTTTTAAACAACAAATCAACATATTGTGCTATTGAGACTGCCATTAGTTGCTCGCTGCCTTAAGTGATAGGCCAGTTACTGACTGCCCTGACGTTAGAGCTATCCTAACGTAAATTTCATTTGTTGCAGTGCTCGAGCTTGAAACTGTGCCAAACGTGCATGTTTTACTGACTGACGCTGTGGTTAGATTGGGTGTTACTGCTCCGCCCAAGCTACACCCGTCTGACCCATTGCCTGGACTGTTGACTCCTGGATATCCTGCACCACCGTAAGCCTGAGTCATGTTAATCCAACCATTGGCGCTTGAACTAGCATCAATCACACTTCCAGGCAATGCTACCCACATACCAGCTACATTTCCAGCATAGGTGATATCAAATTTACTCACATCAGTTCTTACAAATTTAAATGTAAAATACTGTGTTCCTGATCTTCCTGAACTTAAATTTGGTCCTGCTGGCAAATACCCAGTGGCATAATTGGTTTGATCGTGTTTTAATACACCTTGGCTGGAACTGCCCACCACTGTGGCGTCATAAGTTTGTAATGTACTAGACTGGCTGTTAAATGCCGACGCATTGCCAGTATATGTCGGAGTGTTTCCTGCACCAGGGTTGATAATTCTAAATGCATTACCAGATCCAGTACCCACACTAGTTACAACAACATTGCCTTCGTCAATGGCAGTACTGTTGCCATTCTTATAAAGCACCGTTGCGGCCAGGGCCGTGGTAAATGCTTGTGATGCTGAATTATAACTGTTGGTTACAGTAACGCTTGGTCCAGTTGAGCTAGACCCAAACCCAGATGCTACAATATTAGCTGTTGTATTTCCTGTTGCTGTGCCCGAACTTACATATAAGTTTCTAGTCAACGGCACAGTAACATTGGCAGAGGCATACGTTACACTAGCTGGCGCTTGAAAAGCACCTCCTGCGGCAGTTGAGTTTGTCAACAAGTTTCCATTATTTGGATACAAATCCCCAGACAATTTGTTTACACTAAACCCAAAACCAAATTGTGTTCCTGAGTTATAGTGTGGAATTGTGCTTGAATAACTTAAACTAGGACTAGCACATGCAGTCACAGACACGTTTGAATAAACTGGTGTTCCCGGAGCGGCTGCATCATAATACCATGATGGAGTGTTGGTATTGCCTGCGGCAGTGTCTGCCAAATATACTTCATTCCAGCCTTGTGTAACTGTGCCACTGGCCCGAGATGAGAACACATACCAAAATCCTGCCGCAATGTTTGCGTTGGCGGTGTTATAATCATAATTGTTAGTTACAACCAAGTTACCGTATGTACCGTTTGCACTAGGCGATGCCCCAGTGTTAAATGTTACGTTGCCAGCACCGGTTCCATTCAAATATACTGTTAATGTTCCGGTGTCCCCGGGACCAGTATTAGTAATAGTGTTGGTTGTATACGAACTGCCACGCACTACTGATACCACCGTACCACCTGCAACTGATTTGTTGGCTGCCGGAGTGTTGTCAGTTTGTACAAAGTTACACATACGACCTGATGAAGTTGCTGTGGTTATTGAAAGGGTTGTGTTATTTGGAAAATTGGGGGGACTTGCTGGTACTAATTTTCCAAGCACTGTGTTTAATTGAGTAATACCGTCGGTCACAGTGGTTGCAGTTGTCAGCGTCACGGCGTTGCTAACAAGATTACCTAATGAATTGGTTCCCATTGGTATAGAGTTACCAATAACACCAATAGAACCTGCAGATGACCATGACAAATTGCCGGTGCCGTCGGTAGTAAGAACATAATTTGAAGATCCGCCAGTGATCAAGATATTTGCGTTTGATCCCAAAGCCAGCTTGCCAGATGCAGCCAAAATAGTGTTGGCTGCCAGAGTCACACCATTGCCGGTGATATTACCAGTTGCAATTAACCCCCCGGTTGCAGTCAATCCCCCAGATGTTTGCAAATTACCAACTGTTGCGTTTCCGCTTACGTTAAGAGTTGTTGAAATAACAGTATTGCCAGCAATAGTCAATGTGGCAGTAGGTGAACTAGTGTTTACGCCAAGGCGAGTATTGACAACATCTACATAAAATAGATTGCCTTGAATACTTAAATTAGCACCGCGTTGCAGATTATCTGCTAGTATATTGCCAGAAATTTTGTTAATTGCCATTACTGTCCTTTAGGTAACGCTACTGTGAATTATAGAAATAGGTTCACCATCGGGCGGGGCTGAAGTAAATGTAATATCAAATCCTCCATTTACTGTATAAGCTGTATTTGAATTCTGATAAATGCTTCCCACAAACACCATGATTTGAGATGCAGATGAAACTGCAACCGTCATAGTGAATACGTATGTTGATCCGTCGCCAGTAAATGAATCAATTGTGTAGTCAATAGCCCCAGCGGCACTTAGCTGTACAAACTGAATTCCGTTAAAATATTCAACTGATGCCAAATCAGTATTGTATCTTATAAGACCAAATGTTGGTGCTAGAGGTCGCGTGGCCGAGCTACCGGTGGGAATTACCACACCAGTAGATCCTGATTCCAATCTTCTGTTTTTGACGTAATAACCCATTAAATTGTTGTATAACTAGTAACTGCAGAAATTGCAGAGTTTCCACTGGCATTGATTTGTACCGAATCACCGTTGTTTAATAACAATTTTTCGCCGCCAGCATACAGCTGATATGTATCCAGAGTCAGTATTTCAATACTGGCTAAAATTTTGTTGATACTGTTTGCTGTGCCACCACTTGGAACTACGTGAACGTTTGCTGTTACATTTCCTACGCTGTAGTTGCACAGACTTAAGAATGTAATAGCAGTATTTCCAGAACTGGTATAAACTGATGTTGTAACGGTTGTAACGTTGGCTGTAGCGATTGTCATGTGTATTCCTTAAAATATAATTGCAAAGACAATTGCTTTGCTTTTGCTTACAAGTTCATCTTGGACTGTGGGGCTTTTAACATACAGGCCAGTGCCGCCTGAACCTTCAATGTTGTTGTAAATAGCCACGCTGTTGGCAACAGCAGTGGGAGCAGTACCAATGTTACCAAACACTTGATGTCCAGTGAGTGTAACTTTTGAATTTGCATAATCAAATGTAAAACTGGCATTACCACCAAAAACATTGCCAACATCTTTAAACTGAATTGCAGTTAATGGGCCAGCAGCCGATCCAGCCGATGCAGTACCAATAGCTTGATATGATGTTATTGGAGCGCCGTTGCCTGCAACACTTGGGCTGATCTCCCAAGTGTTGCTGACATTGTTAAATCGTAACCCGGCGTAAGATGCTGATCCAGTCTGCGCTACAAGACCTTGTTGAGGAAATGTTGCCGCGTTACCGCTGCCTGCGTTATTGCCAGCAACTGTAATAAATGGGTCATCTACTGTGAGGTCGTTGACGTTGATGTATGTGACATTACCGGTAACATCTAAGTTACCAGTAAGATTTACAGTGTGCGTTACGATATTTAAATTATCACCGGCTGACGGGTCAATGCTGATAATATTGTAATCGCCAAGAGTTCGTTTATAGGCAGTCATCTACAGATCCTTTCTATTATTTATTCGTTCTAAAAAGGTTGCAAGAGTGATGTGTTGTAAGTTTGAGATCTTATCAAACTCTGGGATCTTGGCAGTGGTCTCCCCATATACTCTTATAAATTCTCTGTTGGGGTAATCTGTCATTATTTTTGCTAATTGCTTGACCCAATTGCCTGTAAAAGTAGGTGTTGCACCAACTTCTTTGTAATACTCAGTCCCAGCATAGACATTGTTAAATTTTCCTTGCTTGTCTGGTCCCATGTCAAAGCCTAACAAATACATTCTTCCCTGTCCATCTGCGGCTGCAATAGAAGTGGCAATTGGTCCTGAACTATAACCAAAATAAGTTTTACCTATTTGAACAGCACCAGTATTTGGCAAAGGTCTTCGTGTGTAAAATCTGTGTTTTTTGCTGTATCCAGAATCTTGTATTAGTTTGGCGATAGGTTGGTCTGTTGCTACCAATGCAGTAATTGCATGTGTACGATACAATCCATTGCAACCATAAACTGCCCCCAAAGAAAGCAGTTGATCAACTGAAACTGATTCCCTGCTTACTCCGTTACCTAGCACAAATGCCGCCATAAAAAATCCTCCTTGTTATGTAGCAAGGAGGATGGCCTAGCCAAATAGAAATTAGCTTGTGTAGTTTTCTGCAATAGCCAATGCGTTTGTTTCGCCTTTTGTACCAGACTTGATTTCAGTGCCTTCGTCTGTGAAGAAGTTAATCACATAACGAACAGGTGGTGTAGAATAATCCAAGGCAAACTTGTTGGTGAGTTTACTGATTAGAATATCTGTGCTGTCGCCGTTGAACATGGCAATATTCATGTTGCCTGGTGATAGTGTGCCAGTTGCCTGATTTGCCAAAGTAGCTTGATATGTGTTTCCACTGCTTTGACCCAACACCAAATATGTTGTGCTTCCTTTTTGACGCACAATGATTGCGGCTTCCTCGGCTCCAGTGGTGTCACGTGCTTGAACACGAACCACAGGATATGCTGATGTGGCCACGCTGGTGTTTTCACCACCAACTGCACCCAGGTATTGAGCTGAGTTTAATGTTGCAGGGTAAACTGGATTTGTTAGGCTACCAAGATTGTTAAAACCGATGTCTTTGGTTGTTGATTTTTTAATTTTTAGAGGACGACCCATTTGTTTTCTCCTTAAAGAAGTCCGATGCGGGTTCTAGCCGCTACGCTGTTAGGTATTAATCATCAGCATAAAACACCAAATTGTGTTGAGTAGTATTTATAGATAAACAAATATTCTATGACACCCTACAACAGTTTAAATATCAACATGACTCCAATTGAACTAATAGATTACGGGAACCAGCTTCGTGCTGAAAACAAACCAGAAGAAGCTTTGGCATTTTATGCTCAAGCTTTTGTAATGGATAGAAACTATGCGCCAGCATGGAACAACTACGGCAATGTTCTTAGAGAACTAGGAGACCCTGCTGGTGCTATTCCGTTTTTGCAAAGAGCCATAACGCTTGAACCGAGATATGTTCATGCAAAATTTAATCTAGCTATAAGTTATTTGCTCATGGGAGATTACATCCAAGGATTTGATGCTTACGAAAGTCGCTGGGAATACGAACATTTAGCAGGTACATTGCCTAAAATTGACAAGCCGCGTTGGTGGGGAGAAGATATTAATGGAAAAACTATTCTTGTAGTTGGCGAGCAAGGTCACGGGGACAACATACAATTTGTGAGATTTGTATATGCGTTGGCCCAACGTGGTGCAAAAGTCAAAGTGCAAACCACCTCTAGCTTAGTTACTATGTTTGGCAGTGGCGGGGTAATTGAATGGACTGGAAATTACAGTGATGATCCCGGGGAGTTTGATTGTTGGGTCCCCATGATGAGTATTCCAAAATGTCTGGGGCAAACGTTAGAAAAATTACCATCAACTCTAGGTTATCTCAACGCCAACCCTGCAAAAATTACAGAGTGGGCTCAACGTCTGGGGCCCAAGAAGAAAATGCGAGTGGGATTTTGTTGGAGCGGTCGCAAGGACAATTGGCTAAATGCGCACAAGGGCGTGCCGTTTGAAACCATGCTAGCCTTGATCAAACAAAATCCAGAGTTTGATTGGGTCAATCTTCAAATTGATGCTACTCCTGAACAAGAGGCACAGTTAGTTGAAGCTGGTGTGTTGATATTTCCTGGCAGTACCAGTGGGTTTGCAGACACTGCTGGTCAACTCATGCATATGGATGTTGTAGTAACTGTTGATACTGCTGTGGCACATTTAGCTGGAGCACTGGGAAGACCAACCTGGGTCATGCTAAACAAGTTTGCAGTGGATTGGCGTTGGCTTACTGAGCGAAATACATCACCGTGGTACAGCACTGCGCTGTTGTTCCGTCAAGAGAAAATGGGGGACTGGTCCACAGTCTGCAACAAGATTACTAAAAACTTGAAGCTTTATAAAATTTAAACTTCAATTTCCCAACTTTTGGTATAAGTGTACACCCAGGCAGGTCTAGTAATTGTGTTACTTTGATATTCGTTATTGCTGTTGTCACTGTTAGAAGTTTCAGTAACTCTGCAATAAAATTCATGCCCACTAAACGTGTCCAATGCACCACCAGTTACATCGGCGCCTTGAATTGTGTATATTGCACTAGGGGAAAGATAGGATAACAATGATGGATCCATCTCTCTGTTACCTAAGTCAGTTGCTGTTGTGCCAGTATAAAAAATACCAAAACTGTTGTAACTGTTTGTATTTTGACCGCGTTTGACATCCCATTTACCTACGATTTGTATTCTGCATTGACTTGCTGGGTAAGTTACATGAGTGTCTGGATCAGTATAATCAGTCAGTGTATTACCAATAACTGCAATAGCCCAATTGGTAGCTGTTAAATCTAAATGCCCACCACTCAGTGGTTTTGTTTTAAACGAGTTAGCACCACCAGAGTAATAGTCACCGCTGTTGGTTTTGTTGGGCCAGCCAAGGCTTAACCCAAACGTTGCACCATCGTTGAATCCAGATTGACTGAATCTCCAATGTCCTTGATCGGTGATAGAAAGGCCAGTACTAGCAGTTAATTCTGCTGTTCCTGAATAGCCCGGGGGAGTATAAAATATTTTAGCCACTCTATATTTACCCGTTTCTATTGACATTTGAAGTATTACATGTACAATAACTAATACAGCACAACCATTGGAGGTATTATGGGAAATCAAACAGATTATTTTGAACGTATTGGTTATAAACCCGAATACTTTCTAGGAGATCGCGTTTTTGGTAAATGGAATAAAATTCCTTTTATTGGTACAGTGGGCAACGATACTGTAATTAATAACACTGGGGCTAGAATTACTATTCACCTCGACTTACCTATTAAATTTGACAGCAAAGTACATAACATCATAGTTGTCAAACACGAAGATATCAAACTTTTGATCAATTATTAGACAATAAAAAACCCGCCGAAGCGGGTTTTTGTTTGGGTGTAATCTCTGATTAGGAGAAAGACAAGTTCTGTACAGCGATCTCGCCAACATAGTCACCAGCGTTACCGAATGAGCTGGCAGTGTTTGTCAACTCAATGTAACCGTAACGTGTCATGAATGACACAACTGGTTCGAATGTTGTTGGATCAAGAACAACACCACTGCTCATCAACGGAATGTATGGGCAGTAGAAAGCGGCTGCGTCAGCTTCGCTAGAACCTTTGTAACCAACCAACACAGGTGTTGAGTCAGATGCATAAGAGTCAACAAACACACGCATTGCACCGTTCAATGTACCAACAAACTTGGTGTTTGTAGGTGCTTCAAAAGTACCTTCTGTAGTGCGAGCAAAAGCAGAAGTAGTTGCAGATTGCAACACTGTCAAAGCGGCAGAGCTAACAACAGCCCAGTTACCGGCGCCACGACGTGTACGTTGGGCGATCAAGTTAGCAACACGGTTAACTAGAACAGCCAATGCGGCATGCTCATCACCAACGAATGTAGCTGTACCAGAAACGGTAGCTTGGTTGTATGTAAACTCAGTTTGAGCTAGACTGCGTAGAGACAAGAGAATCTCTTGGTCAATTTCAGCTGTGATTTCTTGAGCCAAAGCAGCCATAATTTCTGCTTCAACATCAATACCGTGCATGGCTTGTGCATCTTGAGCGGCTTCAAATGTCCAACGAGCTTGCAACTTGCGAGTCTTGGCTTCAACAGCTTGTTTCAAGATTTGTACAGAGATCTGACGACCACCATTACCTTCTAGGGTAGCAGTAGCACCACCAGCGTAGCCTTGAGCGGCTGTCTGTGTAGTGGCAGCGTTGTCAGCACCACGGGCGCCAGCAGAGTATGCAACAGCGATCTTGAATGGAGATAATGCTTCTTCACCAGCAACTACAGAAGTAGCGGCTGCTGTTTGGTCAGTCATTGTAGATGCATAACGTACACGTAGTGTGTGAATTTGGCCGACTGGGCCAGTCATTGGCTGAACACCAACGATTTCGTTAGCGATAACAGTCGGCATAACACGACGAATCACTGGAAGAATCACACGGTTTAATGTAGCGATGTTACCAGATACAGTAGATCCTGCGCTGGCATTTTCACGAAGATACTTGCGAGTATTTTCGAGAATTACGTTCATAGAGTTGCGTCGGTTTCCTTTGAGTCCTTCGAGCAATGCTTCTTTGGTCTCGTCCCAACGGCCTTCTAATAGTTCTTGTGACATTTAAGTCTCCTTTTGTTCTATTAAATTATAGACCAGCCAGACGTTTGATGTCGATCACATTACTGCGGTCTTCAACTTGCGCGGCTGGCACGGTTTTATCACCAGTTACTACACTAACACTCTCACTAATTACCTTGCGAGCTTTTGGTGCTGTGTCTGTAAGTACGGCTGGTAGATACTTTTCATAAGCGTTTTTAAGACGAGAAGTCTGTACGCTTTCCAAAAGATTCTTCATGACTGCTTGCTTCTCTTCATTAAGAGGAGCCAACAATTCTTCCATGACGTTTGCACGTTCATTGGATTCTTTGATCACGCGAATCTCACGGTCCTTAGATTCAACAAGAGTTTTTGCCTGTTGAACAATACGGGTAGCTTCACTAAGCTGATGATCTTTGGCTACCAGAACTTTCTTGAGCTTGCGAACTTCTGCGTTCTCATTGAGATGAGTTGCACCAAATTCGGCAGCGTAAGCTTCAAAAATACGACGACCAAAACTGTTCTCGCGAGCAATTTTGATGTCTTCATGAAGTTGTGTAAGTTCTGTTTTTAGATGCTGGCTAACAGCTTTGCTCATCTTGTCTGCACTTTCTTTGACGAAACGTGCTTTCAAGCCTTCAAGTTTATTACGTGCTTCGCTAACTAGACGAACTTTGGTTTCCACCAAGTCCTTTTTGTCTTGTGCAAATTCACTAATTTCTTCTGCAAGAGCTCGTACAACGAATTTTTCTAGTTTTTCTAGGGATTCGTTGTGCATCTTACGATCTTTACGCAATTCGCCAATTTCCTCAGCAAGCTTTCCTACCATAAAGTCGTTAAACTTTGTAGCAGATTCTTTCATCTTGACTTGGAACTTAACGCGATCTTCAGCTAGTGCTTGCTTTTCAGCAGCCACAGCCTGGATCTCTTGTGTAAGACCGTCTGTTACCATGCGATCTAGGGCTTCTACCATCACACTTTTGTCATGCTCATAACGTTGTGCAAACTCTTCACGGAGTTCTGCACGTACCTGTTCACGAGCCTCCACCAACTTAGATTCCCAAGCTTCGTTGAGTTCCTTGCTGACGTCCTCGTTGATTAGGCCGCTATCTAGCAATGGTTTAATTGCGTCTAGCATTGATTTCTCCTAAATCATATCTTGAGATCTTTGATAAGCTTTTTGATTTCGCTTTTCAAATATCTCTGCACTTTGTTGTCATTGCCAGCATCACGTGCTATCTCTAGCATACGATGACCATACTTCATATTCATCATGCCTTCATAAATGGCAGTTGGATATGCATTTGGTGCGCTGGGCTGAGCAACCACATCCACAGTGACTATTTCAAAATCACTGACATGTCCGTTAGCCTCGTTAACGTTTCCGCTACCGCGACTTGAAACACCTAATTTAACACCACTTTCCAACATAGTTCTCACTAGTTGTCCCATTGGTGTTGGTAGGATTTTTAATTTTCCATAACCGTTTGGTCCATCCATCCACATTTCTGTCATCATATGGCTTACACGGTCAAGATTAATTTTTAAATCATCGGGGTGATCAACTTCACCCAAGACTGAATTTCCGCTGGAAATTTGTTCATTCAGTGTGCCAACTGCTTTTTCAATTTCGCCAACTGGATATACACGCTCGTTGGCATTACGCACACCACCCTGGATGCAGATGCCCTTCATATAAAGATCTTTACCTTCGACGCCCTCAACAATAATGCGAGCGTCGTCGAAAGTCAAGTTCTCTTTTAGGTAAAGAGCCATTTACCGGGACCTTATTGAATAACAGCTTTGCTGTTCACACCAGCAGCCTGGCCTAATTGTGGCTTAGTAGCAGGTGTTGGTTTTTGTGTGCTTTGAGCAGGGGTGTTACCAACCTTGCCAATTGCATCTTTAGCGGTTGGGGCTGGACGACCTTGAGCTTCGGTTCCTGTTGGGCGAACTGGCTTTGCCATTGCGCCTCTTGCGCCACTGTTAGCGGCTACTACGCTTTTGATGTTGGCACCGTGATCGCCAGCTGTTGGCTTTGGAACTGCTTTTAAGCTGACGTTTTCCATCATGCCTTCAGTTTCCAACTCAGTATCGTCAATTTCTTCATCGTCCATACCAGCGGCTGCATCGGCTGCAAACTCACCATCAACTTCAGCATCGTCACCCATTAGAGCTTCAAATTCTGACATAAGTTGGTCAAGTTGGTCTTCTAGGTCAACAACGCGGTCTTCAAGATTTCCGTCTTCGCCGTCTTCTTCGTCGGCAAATTCGTCTTCTTCACTTTCCATGCTGAGACCTTCTTCTTCAACTTCAACGTCATCGATAAGATCATCAGCTTGATCTCCGCCCATGTCGGCTTCGTCAAGTTCTTCTTCAGATTCATCTAAATCTTCGTCTTTGGCTTCATCAAGCTCTTCGTCGTTTTTAGCTTCATCAAGCTCTTCGTCTTCCATCATTTGTTCATAGATAGAACGACTTTTCTCCACAACAATTTCGTGAAACAATTCACGAGCTTTGTCTGCTTCGTCATTAATGACGTATTCAACTAACTGTTCAAATTTATTCATGAGTACCCTCCAAGATAATGGCTCTGTAGAATTATTTACTGATATTATCAAAATATCAGTGTTTTACTATGTTTTTTTAAAGTTTTATGACTGAGAATCTTATTTTTTATAATAAGTTGTCAAGATAGTGGTTCAGGTGGTGGTGAATACTGCTTCTGTACTCTTTTAAGACGCTCTTTAAATTCATACTTGCGTACATCATTGAGCTTGCGTAATTTATTAATTTGTCTTAACGTAAGTTTTGTTTTGCGTAGATCCCCAAGACGAGGTTGGCTATTGTCTTGTGCAACATCTTGGTACGCACTAGGAGATCTTTCGTAAAGTTCAAATAAATTCATAGAAATATTTATCCTGCTGGCGGTGTTGCACTGGCTGCTGCCGATACTCCTGCACCGGCTGCTGGTTGAGATCCAGTGGGTGGTGCACCCACTGCCCCAGCTTCTGCGCCACCAATATTTGACAAGTCTTCACCTGTTGTGATATCACTTTCAATATCAGCTGGAGTAACGCCAACACTACGTAAATCCTGTCCTGTTGGTGCTGGTAATTCTGGTTCGCCACGTTCTTCTTCCCACAGCTCTTCGTTTTCACGAATTTCTTCTTCAGTAAGACCTAAGTAACGTTTTAACAAGAAACGCTTGCTCAAGTAAGGAACTGCTTCTAATGAACTAAAAGTGGTTACTCTAGTGGTATCAAGTTCGGCTTCGCGATAGCTGGCAAAGTTTTGTGGTGGATTAAAGTTAATAGAGAACAGTCCACTGTCAATATTAAATCCTCTCCAACGCATGAACATTTTGAATTCGTCATCAAGTTTTTGTACAACCAAACGTTGTAAGCGTTCGCAGTACTGGTTAAAACGATATTCTTGAATCAGCGCAGTACCTACACGACCGTCATTCATGGGGCGATCGCTGTCATCTGGACCTGTGGGCAAATAGCTACTGGGCACACGCAAACCACGGCACATTTTGTTGTTAAAATACTTTAAGTCGTCAATTTCGCCCAGATTAGCACCACCCGGTAATGTGTCTACGCTACTACCACGACCGTCTGCTGTTTGTGGGAAAAAGTAATCTTCGTTAATACTCAATGGATTATAACTGCTATCCATGATATTGTTACCACCGCCAGTGTGACTTGGGATTCTACGTTGGTGAATTTCGTTTTTAACACGCTCAACAAAGGCCATGGCCATGTGTGACGGCATGTTACCCACGTCAATTTTAAACACACGACGTTCTGGAGCACGGGCAACACGATAGATTAACACAGAATCTTCCAGCAGTTCTTTTTGCTTGAACACACGGAAAATTGTTTCTAAAATGCTCATGCCAAATGGCCAGTAGTAGTCCAGTCCTTCAGTTAAACTAAGATGTACTACGTGCTTGGCATCTAACACAGTTTCGTTCATTGCGGCATTGAATCTGCTGGCGCCTGCGCCACCACTACCTCCGCCACCACCTGCGCCAGGCACTGTGTAGTTGTAAGGTGCAACATATCCAGATGTACCCGGATTAGACTGATAGTCTGTGGTAGTTTTTGCGGCTACTGTTAAATTTTGAAAGTTGGGATTAATGTCACGGATAACGTACTGCTCAGGACGTTTGCCTTCGGATTCGTTAACAATAACTCTGGCAACCTTGGTCATATCTACCCAGTACATTTCAAATGTTTCTGGATCACGCACAAATACTTGATCACCATATTTGAGTGTGTTACGGAAGATACGGAAAATTCTTTGATCTAGCTTGTTGAGTTTGACCCACTGCTGTAACTGCTGTTTGATAATTTTTACTTCATTATCGGTAGGGGTATCATTGTAGTTAACCTGGAAGGGAACATTGTCGTCTTTGGTTGCTTGTGTGCTGAACTCAGCAAGAATGTCAAGACATGCATTGATTTCACTGTCCATGTCCATTTGTTCGTATTGATTGTATCGAGCAACGCGGTTTGGATGTCCTGTGTAAACTTCGGGCAACCGACTGGCATAATTGCGATATGCAATTTCTGCATGTCCTCTCAGTGGATCTCGACCGTCATTGCGCCCGTACCCTGGCAAGCCATCCGCATCTCGTCCGCTTAGTGGACTAAGCTCTCCACCGGCATTGGCAACTTTAAAATATTTCTTCCATGACATAGTGTATTACTTATGTTATCCTGTGGATACTCTCAACATTCGAGACGCAGTATCGTTGTTTGTACGTTGCAAATCAACCAGTTGTGCCAACAATGACACCATTTCTGGATTGGTAGATATACCATTGACCTGCGTTGATTGTTGTGATAATGCTCGCACAATTCCCTCGGATACTTTGTTGGCCAGGTCATCCATGCCGTCTTTAAACGACACTGGGATTGTCTTTCCATTTGGCAAAGGAACAATGGCTTCTGTTCCATGTAAGGTTGCAGGATACCCAGAAGTTGGACCACTTACTATTCCGCCCATGGCATAACCAACACCGCCCATCTTTTTATCAGCCCAAGTTTTTAGATCACCCACAGTGGACATTTTTTGTAGCATAGGATTTGCATCCAATTGCTCTGGACTAACTGCATCAGTAATCGGTGCTGAATCTGGCAAAGTCAATGCTTTAGTTGCACCAGTTGGTCCTAAAAAGTGCGCCAGGTACAGTGCTGAATCTGTGGTTCTGATTTTTTGGTTTGCTAAAAAGCTACGATTTTTATCAGTTAATTGCCGTGTGGCTTCCCGTTGCAAGTTAGTGTCTTGCTTGTAATCATCCCAAGTTTTACCATATAAGGGATTATCTGGACCAGCTTGTTTAACTAGTCCTTCAAATGTGGGTTTAGTAAATTGTGTTAGTCCAAACGCAGTACTAGTTGATGTACCGCCTTGGCCACTGCGATTAGCAATATTTTTACCACCTGATTCAGCTTGTATAAGTTTTTCTAAATAGCTACTTGCCCCTGTAGTGGCTGATCCAGCTGTGGGTGCTGTAGCAGTACTGCCTGCGGCTTTGGCCGGTCCAGCTGTGGGTGCTGTGGGTGCTGTGGGTGCTGTAGCAGTACTGCCTGCGGCTTTGGCTGCATTTGCTTCACGTCTAGCACGTTGACGTGCATTTCTGGCTTCAAGATTTCGCTGAGCCGCTTCACGTGCGGCTTTGATTTCTTCTTGTTCTAAACGATCACGTTCACTAACTGCTTGTACAATTTTTTCTTGTGCTTTTTGTTGTTGTTCTACAGGTGCTTTTAATTTTTTCAGTCGGTCAAGTTCAGCTTCGGCTTCTTTAACTTGCTTTATTGCAACGGCTGCTTCTTTTGTTTTGGCATCTGCTATTTGTTGGGTCGCTTTAGCTGTTTGAGTTGCAGATTCTGCGGCTGTTGCAGATGCTAGTGTAGGTAGCGTTGGTGGTGTGCCTGTTGCTTGTTGTCCAACCTGTAGTTGTCCCCCGGCAACTGGTTTTGCACCTACAGTTTTTGCAAACAAATTAACAGCTTCAGCAAACGTTTTGGAAGCGGCTTCGTGTATAATTGCCGCGCCATTGTAAGTTTTTACTATGCTATCTTGCATCAAGGCGGCATTTTGCATATTACGTGCGGCATCTGTCATCTTGGCAGTGTCGCCTTTGGCCAACATTGCCTTGCCTTGCTCGCTGGCCAAGAACTTTTCGACCGTCATACCTTCTTTGGCAGCGGCTTTTTGTATTTCACCTAGTCGCTGAATAGCATCAAGTGTCTTGGGAATATTTGGTTGTATGCCTACTATTTCACCAGTATACTTGTTGGTCTCAGCTAGTGTTTTTAACTGATCTTTTGCAACACCAAGGCTTTGTTCTAATGCGCCCACTGCTGAAATATTAGGATTGTTCAATACATTTTGCAATCCAAGACTCATTGCGGCCTGTATTGATTCTGGTGTGGTCATTGCACCGCCACTGGCTGCATACTGTAGTGTACCTTTGGCTAAATCTTCTAGGCCCAGACCTCGTAACAATGCGGCCATGTCACCAGCCTTGTTTAGTCTTTGAACTTCACCTTGATCTCCACGTTGCTGTGCGGCAAATTGTGCGGCACGGAATCTACTTTCTGCCATGTTGGCTTCACGTGCGGCCTCTTGTTCTTTACGAGTTTGACCAGTTAGACGAGCTGCCATGTCAAGTTCTTGAACAAATTTGCCCGACTCCTGTATCAATTGGTTGGTATTTTTAAGTTGTAACTGCCCAGTTCTAGCCTGGATAGTCATGTAGGTGAGTGCGGCTTCTCGCTGTTCTTGCGCACTCACACCTAATAATTCTAAATTTCTACCCAGATCGCTTTTTACTAAACCGCCAGCTACTGATGCTAGTTCTTTTTTACCTTCGGCTGCTGTAGCGCCAAGCAACCCAAGCTTTTGCCCACTACTAACAATCAATTTATTAAAGTCTTCAATTTCACTTACAGACATACCCAGTGTTTGAAGTGTAGTAAAGACATCATCCATGCCTGCGGCACCAGCGGCACCAACTTGGCTAATTTCTCTAAAGCTCTTGAACAGCTTGTCTGCTTGTTCTGCGGCAAGTTCATTGAATTTCACTGCTAGTTTGCCAGCGGCTGAACCAGCTGACAGCAATGCACCACCAAGCACTACAGCACCTTTAGCCAGGAGGCCACCTGGTGTAAACATTCCCAGGAAGCTGACCAGCATTCCTAGTTTGTCTATTACGTCAAGAATTGGAGTAGCAAAATCAGTAAGTGCTTTAGCTGACGTAATTGCGCCACGTTCACCTTTGTAAACTGCGGCGGTCATGTTAGTCAAAGCTTTGGTAGTACCTTGTATGCCAGCTACAAATAATTGCAAACCTGCCTGAGCTTTTAAACTATCTCCGCCAAGATCTAAAAATTTATTTTTAAGTAATTCTAAGCTTCCGCCAGTGGTAGATAGTTCGTCAAATACTGCTCGACTTGAACTGGTTTGTCTGCGACTATCAGATATTAAATTCTTGAGACCATCGTTGCGTATTTGTCGCTCTCGCTTGATGTTGTCAGCGGCAGCAGCCGCTTGCTCTTCTGCAAGTTCCTTGGCACTGAGTTTGGCAATTCTAGCAGCCTCAGCCCGAGCGTCGGCCTCTTCTTTGGTTTTCTGAATATTTTTAGCAATCTCGTCGGCTTGTTCGGCTTGCTCTTTGCTAGCTCGATTTACATTTGCAGTAAACCGTTTCATTGCTTGCATTTCCTCAGCGCGAGTACGCTTTACCCCGTCAAGCTTGGTAGTTACTTGTCCCAGGGCATTGATCAATTTGTTAATACCTGAATCAGTGATTGCTCCCTGGCCGGCCAGTCCAGTACTGCTGGTTTTACCCAGAGATTTGACCAAGTCTCTCAGCTGGTCAATTAGGTCTTGCATTTGTTGATCCATGTATTTTCGGGCCTATAAATAGTTCTAGTTACATATTTACCGATAAGGAAACCCATGAATTCAAACCCGTTAAGCCAATATTTCCGGCAACCCGCCATTTACATCAAGTTGCCATCTGGTGGAAAATATTATCCACAGGGCGCACTTGCGCCCACTGAAAACGGCGAATATCCAGTGTATCCCATGACCACAATAGACGAAATTACCTATCGTACGCCAGACGCATTGTTCAACGGAACTGCGGTGGTTTCGGTGATTCAAAGCTGTGTGCCTAATATCAAAAACGCCTGGCTGATGCCCAGCATTGATCTTGACACAGTACTGGTTGCTATTCGAATTGCCACATACGGGCATGAACTAGATATTTCAACAGCTTGCCCTGCTTGTGAAAACGAAGCCGACTATGCTGTTGATTTGAGAACTATCAATGACAATATTGGAACGCCAGATTACGAAACTTCGTTGCGTATTGGAGACTTGCAGTTATATCTGTGTCCAATGAACTACAAACAAATGAACAACAACAGTTTGACACAGTTTGAAGATCAAAAAGCATTGCAAATAATTCAAGATGAAAACACTCCCAGCGACCAACGTGTGCATCAAATAGGACAACTGCTTAAAAAAATAACAGAAGTTACCACACAAGCACTGTCACAAAATATTGCCATGATCAAGACTCCCACTGCTGTGGTCACTGATCAAGCACACATCAATGAGTGGTTGAAAAATCTTGATCGAACTCAGTTTGGTAAAATTCAAGATCACATCATTGCCAACAAACAAAAGTCTGAGCTTCGTCCATTACACATTTCTTGCCAAAACTGCAATCACGAGTATGACCAAGTGTTTACTTTGGATATGACAAATTTTTTCGGAGCCGCCTCCTGATCCAAACCCCAGAACAGATCGTCAAAACAGTTGACGGTATGGAGCGGGAGGCCAAGGCCATCAAAAGCGAGTTGATAAAATTGTGTTGGTACATGCGCGGTGGTCTTACCTATAATGAAGCTATGAATCTAAGCATGACCGAGAGACTGATTGTCAGTGATCTTATAAAAGAGAATTTGGAAACTACCAAGAAAACACAACTACCTTTCTTCTAATGAATCTAGAACAAGTACAAGCAGATATAGAATCCTGGATAGAGAACTTTGTAGAAGTTCCACATCCTGCCCTGGGTGGTTGGCCGCCCTGTCCGTTTGCACGATCAGCAAGACTCAAACGTACATTTGAAGTTTATCTAGGCAGTGACCCTTACTTTGATCTCAAGAACCGAGCACGGTATGGCATGGGCAACAAGGAAGTTATTATCTATGCATATGATCCTGCAGAATGGCCATATGATTTGTTTAGTGCCAGCATAGAAGCTGCAAATCAAGAACACCTGCTTCGTAACGATATTTTGGCCCTGGAGGATCACCCAGCAGATGTAGAAAACGTCAATGGCGTCATCATGAATCAGGGTCAGTATGCATTGGCTTTGGTGCAATGCCTTAGCGACTTGAACACCAAAGCTCAGCAGATGGCCAGCAAAGGATTTTATCACAACTGGTCAGAAGAGTATCTAACACAGTTGTTCCATAATCGTAAAGATCCGCGAGCATGACTTATCAGTTTGCCAGAATTGACTTGAGCAAGACCAACTATGATACAAACGTAAAGTGGGAGTATCTTCAAAATCCCAACATTGCCGCGTTGAACAACATCTACAGAGAGTACTGTAAACACAAAAGATTTGCATCAGTGATGCCTATATTTGATAGTCGTTACACTGACCCAATGACTGATGTTCTGGGTTACTATGATCAAGACAAACTGGTAGCGTTTAGTTTGATCCGACGCTACGACGATGAAAATGCACTGTGTGATCAATTTGCTTGGAACTACCACAATCCAAAACTGCGTTTGGGTATCACAACATTGCAAACAGAATGTGCTATTTACAAACAACGTGGATTCAAATACTTGTATTTGGAACAAGCACATCTGTACAAACAAAGTCTAGCTGGCTTTGAACTATTAGGACCAATGGAGTAACTATGGATTTATATACAATTTGGGCAGACAAAGAAGGCGATATCTCAGACTTGGACTGGGTCAACGGAATGAAAAGCTTTTTTGATCATTTGATATCAGAAGACAAAATGGTGTCATACAGGATCACACGATGCAAGATGGGATTCCGTAGCATCGCTGATATGCCAGAGTGGATGATTATCATGGAGTTCCGTGACATGGCACAAATGGATCAGGCATTTAAACGAGTTGTGCCACGTGAGGGAGAACTTGAAACCAAACACAAGAGTTTCAATCAGTTTGTCAATGGCAACATACAACATGCACTGTTTAGAGATTGGCCAGATCAAAATCTATGATTGTACATGTTCCTGTCAGCGTAGGTGAACTTGTAGACAAGATCACAATCTTGGAACTAAAGATTGATCACGCAACAACACCAGAACAAAGAAATAACATACAATATGAGTTAATGGAACTGTTGAAGGTATTACACAATCATGACCTAGTAGACTCAGTTAGACAGTTGCGTCTTGAACTAAAAGCCATTAATCAAGAGTTATGGGATATTGAGAATGCCAAACGAGATCACGAAAAACGGAATCAATTTGACGATGAATTCATTCAACTAGCAAGAAACGTTTATCTCAAGAATGACTTAAGAGCCAAAGTCAAAAAACAAATTAACATACTTTGTCAAAGTGTTATCATTGAAGAGAAACTGTATTGAGATGTGCTTTGCACATCTATGTGTTTCGCTTGCGCTCACACATTGTTTAGAGCGAAGCGATTTAAGTTATCATCCAGATTAATCAGTCACACTTTGCCCGCACAGGGCAAAAATGAAATGCTAGGCATCATCCGAGTAGCACAGTCATTAGCGTTAAAGCGATTACAGAGGCGGTTGTCCGGTACCTCGAGCTCAGTTCTTATCACAACGGCGTTTATACTACTCAACGCTAACTGGGTAGTATAAAGTATAGCATCACTGCTACGTCTTTTTAGCCTTTAAATTCTTTTCAAACAGCAAAACCGCGGCAATTTGCGATCGTCGTCCTGTCAAGGATAGTTGCTGAGTGCTTGCTACAGCGGCAAGACTTCCATCCCTGCGATCCGAGATCCAGGTTTAGGACACATGAAGTTGACCTGTGCGAGTCGTAACTGTTTAAATTTTGCCTATAATGTGGGAGCCGTGGACGCGAACTTGAATATGGCCGTTGTAGTAATCTTTGGATTCTAACACTCTACGTGAAAATTGTTCTCTAGCTTCAATGTATGAACATTCAGATTTGCTTTTACAGTAGTATAAAATTTCTCGTTTAAAGTTGTCTTTGCCTAAAGCTTCAACATCCTTGGTTAGTTCTGGACTTGACCCATAATAGTCCCGCCAATCTGAATCAACTTTGGTGCGAATTTTTTTCTTGCGTTTATTGCCGTTTTTTAATTTAACTGTACGTTGGGTGGTTTTGGAAAATTTTGCTAGTTTTTTGCCTATATACATGCGTCCACTAGTCATGTTAGTGATTAGATACACGAATCCTATGCAATCTTCTGGGAGAGTTTCCACTGGAATATTTTGATAGGACCATGACATTGGACATGTAATTATGCCTGATGTTCGAAGTTACAATAAAAAGAAATATCTTCGATGCAAGTATTTGAGCCTGTAAGTAATGCGTAGGTGATAAAGTTTGCAACGTCATAGCAACTTACTCCGTTACCAGTCCATGTAGGACGGCTACGACTGAGTTCAGTGTCCAATCGGTCAGTGTTGATTAGTGTGGTTTTAAATGGTACATGATTTTGTTTAAATGCTTGGGTGCCCTGACGACTGGCATGTTCCAGCGCAGCCTTGGCAACACGATAGGTTTCAAATCTAGGTTCAGGAGAAACAATACTACGATTTCCGATACTACCTATGTTAAAAATATAACCTGATTTGTTGGCAGCTTTCCATGCATCGTAGATTGCTAGATATAAGTTGGTCTGCGCAAAATTAGCCCAGTCCTCTTGTGGCGGCCCGTCAAATGCGTTGTTTACAAACACATCGTATTTTAAACTTTCTGCAACAATAGTGTCGACGTCTTTGGTAATATCAACCCCAGTTTGCCGGCTTGTGCTGACGCCATTAAAACATTCAGCGATCACTGCACCTAGGCCACGATTGCCGCCGGTGATTAAAAATGTTTTATTAATTTTAATTTCTCTAGTCATATTGGTTGTTTCCTCCTTGGTCCCATACTTTTGTGAGCTTACTACCACATGTCATAGCACACTCAAACAATCTGCTGTTATCTTTCCAGCTAGCAACCAAATCATCCCACATGGGATTTTCAAAAATACCTTCTAAGCTGTTGTTGTGTATGTTAAGATTATCTAAACCATACTTGGATAAAAAGTGTCTAACTTGGTTCTGTCCATTTGTACTACTAAGATCGTTTGCACCGGGCAACGACCCATCGTGAAATCTAGCATCATACAAGTTGTGATTGAAAAAGTTGCAAGGTAACACAATTCCTTCGGCATTGATAGCTACCTTGCGACCCATCAGCGCATCACATTTGATTTCTGTAGTATCAAAATAGTCTTTGATGTTTGCATACTGTTTTTTAAGATCAGGCAAAAACAACATGCTCTTGTTACGATACTCGGGATTTGTAGGTGGCTCTAGCATATAACTTTCGCCCTTGACCGGCCAATGCGACATCTCTTCTACTGTTTGATGATTAAAAAATCTACCAGTATTGCGTACCAAGAACTCAGCAAAACCAAACTGTTTACTGATTTCTCTAGCCTCTTCAATTTGATCTTCATTATGCTTAAAAACAATGTAGTTCCACTTGGCTCGGCCACCAGCTTGAATGAATGCACGAGCATTTTGTAATACCTTGCCGTACACAACGTTTTTACGATACAACGGCAGTGTGTCAGCTAATCCATCAATGCCAAAGTCAATTTGTCCATAGCCGTTCATGATGGTACCAATTTCTTCCCAGTAAGGTCGACTGTGTGCGCCACCGTTTGTGTGAATATACAACCAAAGTTTTTTGTTTTTCTTTCTAAAGTCTCGCAAAATATTTAGAAAGTCTGGATGCATAGTTGGGTCGCCGTAACTACCGCAAAAGAACACCATGCGTAAACGTTGGCACAGTTCTTTTGGAAACGCACGATCGATTACATCCCTTGGTAAATGTACTAATGGCATGTGTGGGTTGATACCTGTGCCTAAATCGTTTCGAGGACATTGCGGACACGCGGCATTGCAGTAAGACGTTATCTCAATTTGATATTCGTCAATGTGATTGTAATTAAACGATGTCAATATCATTGTTGTAGCTAGTAAACCCGTTTTCTTTTATAACTTTGAGAATGTTTTCAACACGCCCGGCAAGTTCATCTTTGTGACTCACAAGCCAAATACTCTTGTGACGTTCTCGACTCATGCGTTTAAGCAAACTAAGTCCATTCTCTACACCCTGAGTGTCAAGACCATTGTCCATGAGCTCGTCAATAAACAACAAGTTGATGGGATGATACAAACTTTCCCACACATCTCGGAATGCCCACGACATTGAAAGAATCAGTCGTGTGCGCTCGCCGCGGCTCAAGTTGTCAAAGTCTAGTTCACGACCCAGTTCTTCGATGCTCACAGTCAAGTCATTTTGAAACTTCACAGTATGTGGTAATCCAATACGATCCAAGTAATGTGTTAAGCGACTGTTCAAATAACTTAGATTCTGATCAATGATCTTTTTACGAACAAAGCTGTCTTTTGACGTTAGCAGTTTGAGCAAAAAGTCTTGATGTTCTTGTAATTTTGTTAGCTCGTTGATACGATCGTAGCTTACAACTTGCAATGCTTGACCGGTCATGTCGTCAATTTGTTCAGAGTACGGATCAATTTCAATACGGCGTGCGTTTAAATCTTTGCGCAGTCCTTCAACTGTGTTTTTATGATTGAGAGCTTGCTCTAAAGAATCATAAAATACTTTTGGAGCAATACCAAGCTCACCAATTTCAGTCAGTGCGTCCTGATGCTCTAATTGCTGTGTAGAGTTAGTTAACAGTTGTAGTGCAATTTCTTGTTTTTCTTTTTCTCGTTCGGCTTTTACAGTATCAAGACTGTCGTCGTGAATCTCTGTGCCACAAGCAAAACATCGATGTGCTTTGATATCCTCAAGTTCTTTCTTGAGCTGTGTGAAACGTTTGTTTAATTTGCCATCATCTGCATCAATTTGACGAATCCACTTGTTGAGTTCGTTGATTGCCTTTTGTTTTGCTTGATAAGTTTTAAGATCTCGATGAGCTTGTACTTCAGATTCAATATCAATGTGCTCAAGATCAGCAACTGCCTGTTCAAATGCAGAAACATCCTCATCACGTTTGGTAGTCCAAAGACGTTGGCGTTTTCGCAAGCTTTCGATTTGTTCTTCTATACGCTTGTTTGCTTCTTGAACAGCGCGAATGCGAAACTCTTCTTGGCTCAAATCATCTTTGGTTTGTCTGTTTAGTTCTTTGATTCGCTCAGCACGTTCACTTAGCATTGTGATACCAAGCAGTTGCTCAATTATTAATCTTTGATCGTTTGCCTTTAAGCTCAAGAACGGTTCGGTATAAGTGTTCAACGCCAAAATATGCTTGAACATTTCATGACTCATACCAACGACACGTTCAATTGCATCTTGTGTTTCTCGAGAGTCCCCTTGTGCTTCATCTTGTGCTGTTTTTTGTTCGTGATTAACATAGAACTTCAGCACGTTGGGTTTACGACCACGTTCAATTTTGTATTCTTGCCCGTTGATAAAAAATTCCAAACTAACCAACATGTTTTTGCCGTTGGTTTTATTCACAAGGTTATCCTTGCGAATATTTGAAAGTGCTTGCCCATACAAGGCATAGCTTAGTGCATTGATAATTGTGGTCTTACCTGTGCCATTGCGTGACCCATCACCACCTAAATCCAAGTTTTCTCCCAATACCAAAGTAAGGTCGTTGCGATCAAAGTCAACACCTTGTGTGGCATTGCCCACACTCATGAAATTCTTAACAGTTAGATTTTTTATTTGAATCAAAGTTTTATCCCGTTACCATCTAGCATTTTAGCAATTTGTTCTGTGCTTGTAAACCAATTAGAGTAATCATTGGCCGGTACTTCAAAGCCGTAATGTAGCCAAATAAAATAATTCACCACAGCTTGTGTCCACAAGTCGTTGGTTGATTCAAGGTTCATGTTTTGGCGTTCTGCAATTGATTTGATAATTTTCAAAGACAATTCAACTGGATGAATATACACATCGTTGGCCTGTCTCCAGCTGTTCCAATCCGTATCAAAATTCTCTAAGTCAATACCGCATGCTGTTAGCCCACTGACTAACTTATTGTATGACAACATCTGATCAATTTGTAAAATTGAACAGTCTTCACTGGGCTTCCAGTGCCAGCGCAACTTGTGGTCTCGAAGATACAAATAGAATTTTTCTCGTTTGGCCCATGAGTCGTCACCGGGCCACAACTGAGAATCAACAACGATTTCTGAGTCTATAGTTGAACTCATGGCTTTGTCAATGGTTGTTCTTGCCACAATAGGCCAGGTAACATCATTGTAACAAATTTTTATAATTTTTGCAGTTGGAAAATGTTGTTTAAATTTTATACCTTCGTTGGTAATGCCGTTGTCGATTAACACTGAATACTTTTGTTTGGGGTCAAACTCAAAATAATAGCTATCGGGATCATGTATGTATTTGTCAGCCACTAACTCAACTTCATGACTATTGCCACTATAGCTCAATGCAAATGTTGAGTTTGGCCTAGCAAATCCGTGACCGTGCAAGGATATTACAGCATTGATAAAATGCCCAAATCCTCCTGATGGATACCAAATACAATAAATGTTACTCAACTAAACCCTTAATGAATGCGTTGGCAATTTGTTGATGACTAACTGGTCCAGGATGTTTTCCATCGCTGCCAAAGTCAGTCCAGTAAGGACTATCCTTGTTAAAAAAATCTATATCAACCCAACCATCTACCTTGGAAAAAACATCTCGTAATGTTGCAATATTCTCTGCACCTGAGTAAGGTAGTGGGGCAAACAGCAACCGTGCTCCTACTTTGTTACAAAAATTTTTTACTTGCATAATTGTTTTGATTGCAGTCAGCAGTTGGTGTTGTTCACCAGTTGTCATTAAACGTTGTACTGTTTCAAAATTGTTATCTTTAATCCTAGCACGATAGCGTTTGACATCTGATGATGGATTGCAAAACACAGAATCCAATAACTCAACCCCTCGATCATGCACAGTTTGTAACCATGTTACTCGATGTATACCACTAAGGGCCCAAATAACAATATCGCCTGCACGAATGTCAGATCTTAAGATTTGGTCAGCACTCCACGAAATACTTCCACCACTGTGAGCTAAGTTAACCATGGGAACGCCTAGTTCTTGTGCAACCAAATGCCCAAAAGATTCATGTGACTCAACAAACATACCACGAGCCACGCTACAGCCAGCAACAAACAAATGCGTATTGGCATTGGACCTAGATTCTTCTAGATTTAGTAACTGTTTAAAATACAACCTATATCGATCTATGTCTTGAGCACCGTCTATTACTTTATCTGAGTAATAGTTTAACAATTCCATGGTTTGTGTTTTTGACTCTTGATCCTGCCAAGGGATTGGTGGTTTGATATACACAATTTCTACAGCTAGGCCTAGTAATTCGTGAGCTTCGTCTAGTGTTAAATCACCGATAGCAGTGTAAAACACACTGGATGAGGATTTGCGTTTTTTGATTTGAGCAAATTCAATGCTATCACACAATACAGCTTCAGGCTCTTGTTTGGCAACAGCATGCGATAGATACATGTCGGTGCTACCGATGTATACTCGTTGCACCTTGGATGATTTGTTTAATAATGATTTCATATACCTTACAGTGACTGGTATATTTGCATCAGTAGTTTAGTGTCGTAGTGTGCGGATTCAATATTGGTAATCTGGTCAATAACAATTTGATCTACTGATTCAAATTTAATCTCGCCTGGTGAGATATCAACATCAACCCCGGCAGTTTTATTGGGGATTAGAGCCATCTCTCTAAGACCGTATTGTGTGATAAATGTTTCTTTGATAAAGTTGGCCTCTTCGTAACTGATCTCAATGTCAATGCTTACTCGCACATGCATTTTGGGCAGTAACAAACTGGCAGCATTATCAATCAAGTTGGCTAGACCCAGTACTCGATATCGTGGTTGATCGGGCCAAGCATGATATACAGCTTCTTTGCCCCACTCTAAAATAGTCAATCCACGTTCATCGTCCCCGGCATCAGCATAGTTGTGTGGAAATGCATTGCCGATGTAGGTAATATTTTTTTTGGTCTGCCGTTTATGAAAGTGTCCGGTGAACACATGTTCAAAATTGTTGAAGTCTTCGCGCCGCACTTCGCCATGGTCCGGCATTTCTACCATGGCGTTCATCAAGTATCCGGGCAATTCAAAATGCCCAAACATGTATTTGCCTTTTAGTTTGGGAATACGTTTGTGGTCATCGGCCACAAGCCATGGAGCAATAACCACATCACCACTGGAGAACCAATCGTTGCAAATTTCAACATTGGGAAGATGTTTTGCCCACTCTACACTTTGTATGTCGCGCTTGTCTCGATAGTACAAGTCGTGATTACCGGGAATAAAATATACGCGATCAAAATTGTTATTCATGTGCTCTAGGGCACGAAGACTGTAGTTTAAGGTCACAATGTTTAAACTGGCACGGTTGTTGTGCCAGTCACCTAAAAATATGCAGGTTTCGCACCCTTCTTCACGTGCTTTGGCAGTGGCCCACTTTACAAAAGCCAAACAGTCCTCGTTGTGTAACGTGCTGTTTGACTTCAATCCAAAGTGAATGTCAGTAAAGATGGCGGCTTTTTTAAATAGATTACTCATCTACAAATTATACTATTCATCCAAACTACTTACGACCGGACCGGACATGGCTGCCATGCCAGCCTTGCCAGAATTTTGACGAGTCCATGATGGGTTAAGTCCGTTCATCTCCAAAATGTCATCGCGGATGTTTTGCATCTTCTTTTCAATATTCAAGATACGAGTAAAGCTATTAGTGATAGCGGCAGTATAATACGCAAAAGGGTTCTGCGATTTTGATTCGTCAAATTGCAAGCCGATTTGACTGAGTTGTAACAGGGCTTGTCCCCGCATTTCTTCGTTGTAGGTATATCCACGCCAGTTTGATCTTGTTGCATATCGTTCGCATAATTTCATAAACATCATGGCCAACTTACGTGTCATTTGTCCATGATCTCGACTGTACTCTCCAGTTTCTAAATCGCCCTTCCAGTGACTTTTTCCCACTACATAAGGGATTTTGTGATCAGTAACTCTATAATGCCAGAACGGTGGGAAGTTAACTCGTACATGAGTGGGATCACCAATTGGTTCTTCGACTAAATCTTCCACAGGATAAATTGGCGGCAAGTCGTCGAACTCTAAAATATCTTCCAGCTTTCGTTTTTTAACAGCGTTCTTGGGTAGCTTTTTAGGCGCCATGGGAATATGCTCCCATGTCATTACCCTAAACACTAGATCAGTGTTTGGTATGTGTTTTTCGTTGACTTCAACACCAGTTTCTTTGGTTAACCTGGCAGCTCTGTTGCGTCTAGCTTCAGCAATAGTGCGTTGATTTATCTTGGTTATATTGGACAAAATAATGTCGTACTGATGATCGTTGTCGGGGTCAATAAAGCTACAGTATGTTTTTTTGCTTAGATGAATCTCTTTCAAGATATCTTTGTTGTTGAGGTAATTGACACGAGGTGCCGATTTTGGTATTAAACTCATGGTTGAGTAAGTCTCCTATATGTATTTATTGTAGCAGAAAAACGACAGTTGTCAACCTTTTTCTTAATGTATGCTGTTTATTTTTTAGGTAAATATTACAAAGGTACACAACACATGGGTGACGATTTTAGCTATAGCTATGGCACATATGATTCTAACACCGGCTTTAATTCGATAGGCGGTTCGGGTTATGCTGGACAAAATGTCACATACCAAGGCACCACTGTGTCGGGATTTGATGGATTTACATCTAACCCATTTCTTACTAGCTCAACAACGTCGGGATTTACCCAAGATCAATCCATTGTAGGCACAGCAAACTACCAAATTGGTGTTGACTATACTAACAATGCTGTCAGCGGGTTTGCCAATCCCAACACCGGAGGCGCCCAGTCACTGACCTTGGATAATACGTATTATAACATTCAAGCTGGATCAGACACATACTTGACAACGCAGTTCAACGCCCTGGGCTCTATTGCTGAAATTCAAACATTGACTGCCACAGTAATTGCCAACACACAAGGTGTAGATGACACGTATCCTATATTAGACACAATTGACAACACTATATTGACTAGAGCTGACGATGGACAATCACTCAATGTGCCGCTGTCGGTTAATCAATTTAACGTACAAATCAAAACAGCAGATTCGACTACAGTTGCTGACAGTGTTGCCACTGGATTGTCAGGGGAAACACAAGCACAATTAGATCTGGCGCTTGAGACAGAACTAACAGAACTTGTGTATAGCACACCTAACTTAAACACTGCCGCAGGCCGCAGCCTAGCAATTCAAAATGCAAATCTAGCTGGTAATTTGCTGGAAGCTGATGGGAACGGATTTGCCCTAACTACTGAAGAGCGTAGAGCATTACAAAGAGTAGTGTCAGACGGCCTGGATGTTGCAGTTCTCACTAGAGATACTCTTAATCAAGCACAGGATGTAATCAACACTGTGCGAAATATGTCAATCAGTGACACAAGTCCAGTTACATTGGCGCAAGCCAAAGAAGCCTTAGTTAACAGTTTTTTTGATCAACTTACTCCAGCAGAAAAATCTATAATAAATGACTCTGGATTAGGAAGCACATTTAACAATCTTGTAACTGGGTTTGATCAGCCAGGCGGAACACTAATTGCACCATCGGCTACAACCTTAGTACCATACACTGTAGCCAACAACACGCTTGAACTAGACACCACACAGCGTATCACTAATGAATTGGTTGCACGATATATTACTGAAAACGGCAGCATCAGTGAGGAACAAATTCAAGCTATTGAAGCGTTGGTGCAAACACAAAATGCAATCAACACACAGGGCGCAGGAGTAGCAGAAGATAAGACTGGTCAAATTATTGATCGACAAACCAATATTAATGTCGGCGCTGAGGTGGCAACAGACATAACTCTGCCCACCTTAGATGAAGGTGATACTGCAATTCAAACAGTTGAAGTCACTGCCAACACCAGCGTGTCAAAAGCCATTAGAGACTCCTTGGGGATACCTAATCAAGGACCTATACTTGAGAAGTTGATTGATAAGGCTATTAATCTAGCATTGAATCAAATACCAGGCTATGGCCAGATCACTGGCGCAATTGGTACAGCAAACAAAGTGGTAAAACTTGGAGATATTGTAACCAATGTAGATTTATCGCCTGCAGAAACTGCATTGGCCCTAGCACGATTATTAATCCCACAAGTGAACTTGGTTGTTACAGGGTACAACTTGATCAGTGGCAATGGCGGTGGTGGCGGTAGTGAAGAAGGAGATCCACCACCTGACCAAATAAACTTTGTTGCAAAAAATGTATCCTTGGTAGATTCTGCAGCCGCCGAAGCCGATGCTGGGTTCACTGCAGAAACTGTAACTGGGTTAAGAACAGTGCCTGAGGATCAAGACATAACACTCGAAGACACATTGTCTCCAGGCGAAGAAATTGTCACAGACGATACCACAACAACAAACACAGACCAGGGTTACTATCCAAATGGCACGCCATATGATGATGACGGTAATTTAAATCCTGGATGGGCCATTAATCCTGAAACTGGCGAGCCGTATTATGTGGGAGCTGGTTACATTGACCCAGAAACACTGGCCAGTGCTGCCGCCAGTCGTGAATCAGCACTGATTCAAGCCGCAACAAATCGTGCAAGAAGTCAAGCCGCGATTGAAGCACAGCGTAAACAGGCCAACGAAGGCGACTGGCGTGTAAAACTGCGTCTAGCAGGAGCTGCCGATTATTTGTACAAGGATCCAGAAATAACACAAGACGGCATACTGTACCCATTGGCAGTGTCAGACGGTGTTGTGTTTCCTTACACTCCACAGATATCTACATCGTATGCGGCCAACTACAACAGTTATGACCTTACACACTCAAACTATCGCGGACATTTTTATCAAAGTAGTCATGTTGATGACATACAAATTCAAGCAACATTTACAGCACAAGACACACAAGAAGCTAACTATTTGTTAGCAGTGATTCACTTTTTCCGCAGTGCCACCAAGATGTTTTATGGGCAGGATGCACAACGAGGCGCACCGCCCCCAATGGTGTTCTTGCAAGGACTAGGTGAGTTCCAATTTAATTTACATCCGTGTGTGATTAAAAACTTCCAGTATACTCTGCCAAACAATGTAGATTATATTCGTGCAAGAACAGCGAATATTGACGGTACTAACTTGTTACAACGACGTGATAGATCAAGGATACAAACAACACCAGCTTGGGCATCATTGTTGCGATTAGCAAATGCCAGCCAGGGCGGATTAAAACCCGGCGCACTAACAACACCACCACCAGTGCCAACTTTAGGCACAAACAATCCAAGCTATGTGCCCACAAAAATTGATTTGACAATTACACTGTTGCCAATGCAAACAAGACAACAGGTCAGCAAACAATTCAGTGTTAAACAGTTTGCCAATGGTGATTTGCTCAAGGGAGGATTCTGGTAATGTCCGCAACCTACAACACCACAAGTCCTTATTTCTTAACACCGTTTACGCAGTTTTATCTTGACAGCATGGTCAACAGAGCCATACCTCGAGAAAACGACGATGTGTATTTTAAAATAAATCAAACCTATGAGTATCGCCCAGACTTGTTGGCTTATGACTTGTATAACAATCCTGGATTATGGTGGGTGTTTTATCAACGCAACCCAAACACCTTGACTGCACCACCTTGGGATTTCAAAGCAGGCACAAATATCTACTTGCCCAAGATTACCACACTACGAACTGCATTAGGATTTTAATTTATGGCAACCACCCCACCTGTATTTGGATCTGGTGATATTGTTGCTGCCAGCCAGGCTGCTCGTGTAAACTCATCAAACACACAGATTCCAGAGCCACAGAATAGTATATTTGTACCTACACCTCTGCCTACTAATGCTGATCGTTTTATTGCAAACGATGATGCAGGAGTTGATGCGCCTATTAGAAACATTTCCTTATTACAATCAACCCCACCGATATCCAGTGACTTTTCAATACCGGACCCAACAACATTACCGGGTGCGGGCACAGAATACAATGCGAATGAATTAGATCCTACCAACAACACAACAAACAACACAACAGATGGGTTGTACACCGGAGGATCTTCTGCAACACCAACAAATACAACTGGTGCTGGTGCTTCAAATGAAGATGCGGCTGATAAAAATGTTAGTCCCACTGCTGACAGCCCCACAGGCAGCAATGAAGTTGTAACACTGGCAAACAAAACTGGGAGAGCAGTCACACCAAGAGCAAACATTCTTGACCAAGCCGCTAGCTATACCTACTCGATAAGCATTTACTTGATGAGTCCAGAAGATTATCGTCGAATGTTAACGAGCAAAAAACGATATATTGGGACTAACACACTATTGATGCAAAGTGCTGGTGCACCCTTATCGTCAAACATCGTGGGCGGTCAACTCAACGAGTTTGATCCAGGTACATTGAGTGCTATACAAGGAAGAAATCAATATTTTCCGTTAGATTATTATATTGATGATGTTGAAATAAAAACTTTTTGTCCAGGCAAAGGCACAGGCGGCGCACACAATGTGGCCGAACTAAAATTTAAAATAATTGAACCTAATGGTATTTCGTTATTAGACAATTTGTACAAAGCGTCAAGAGAATACAACAGCGGTGGTGGAGGAACTAATTCCGTCAACGGCAGTGGTAACCAAGGTACGAACTATGGCGCCGAAAATTATCTCATGGCTATTCGGTTTTACGGTTATGATGAGAACGGTAAACTAATTACCCCACCAGCAAGTTATAATGATCCCTATGGAAAAACTGATTCTAGTGCCTTAGTTGAAAAATTAATACCATTTCAATTTACAGGTATCAAATTTAGAGTACAAAACAAACTAACTGAGTATGCATGTAATTGCGTATGCCCACAAAACGTAATTGCTACCAGTCAGGGCCGCGGAACTATTCCTTACAACATTGAACTCACTGCCACAACCTTGGATAAATTATTTTCTGGAAATCTATCATACACCACTACCCAGACAACACAACAAACAGATAGAGATACTCAGCAAACAAATACGCCACCTGAAAATGCAGGCAATGCTCCAACAACAACTTTGATATCTGGATTAACACAAGCATTGAACAAATACCAAGCTGAACTGGTTACCCAAGGCGTACAGGATGTGGCTGATGTGTACAAGGTTGTTATCAGTCATCCGCAGATTGCAAATGCCAGTATAGTCCCACCTGGTGGTCAAGTCAAACAAACTAAACCAATGACCAATGCAAACACTGCCGCCGAAGCCAAAGATGGTGAAAAACAGTCAATAGACAACCGAGCAAAAACCGTTAGTGCTGTTGCTGGTACATCAATTGTGCAATTTTTAGATCTTGCAATTCGCAGTAGTGACTACATTTACAAGCAACAAACCAAAATTATTGATAAAGACAACAACGATGTGCCACAGGCCACATCTGGCAATGTGTTTGCCTGGTACAAAATTGGTGTGCAAGCCAAACCATTAAAGCAAGACCCAAAACGCCGTGATTACGCTTATGAAATAACATACGAGATAGCACCGTATGGCGTTAATGACATGAAAAGCGAATATTTTCCGCAAGGACGTTTTCGCGGAGTACAGAAAAAATATAGCTATTGGTTCACCGGCGAAAACACATCCGTATTGAATTTTGAACAAGACTTTGACTATGCGTATTATACCACAATTAATACAAAGACTAAGGCCAAGTCTCTCAAAAACAACATAGACTATCGCGAAGTAGAAAAGAGATTGTTTTCGCCCAACAGTCCGCAAAGTTCGCAAGGTATGCCAGACGATCAAAATGAACCAGGAGCCAATGCCGCAGATTATTTGTACAGTGTGTCAAATCAAGGACAATGTAAAATTACCATTGTTGGCGATCCTGCATGGATACAACAAGGCGAACTTTGGTCAGGTGTAAGATCAACTACAACCAACAGCGATCAATCATACGATGCATTTTTTGACGCTTGGCTGCCTGATGGTACCATTAACTTTGATGCACGAGAAGCATTGTTTGAAATAGCCTGGCAAAAACCAACAGATTACAATATACAAACAGGATTGATGAATGGTGCGGGTCAACAGACGCCGTCTCAAAGCTACATTTACAAATCAACATTTGTTACCAGTCATTTTTCCCGGGGAAAATTTACCCAAGATCTTGAAGGTGCATTGTTGCTGTTTCCTGAGTCTGTTGTCACTACCACACAAAATTTGGCCGCTGTTGATCAAGCTGCCGCAACCGGCACACAGCCTGATGCAACAGCATCAAGGGACGCACCAGACGAGTCAGCGGCCGAAACAGCACGACTTGAGCGATTGAATTCTGCAGGTGCAAGTAATGGCATACTATCGTCTCCTACAGCGGCAGCTACAGATCCAATAGGCACAGATGATGCCACTTCAATATTGACAGTTGCAGGCACCAACAATAGACTTACTCCACCCCCAACCAGTAATGATCCAGTGGCAGTTGATGCCCTGGGCAACATAACTGGTTACAATGATGGACTAGTAAGAGAACCATAACAGTGAGATTTAGGCATGGCAGAGAATATACAGAGAAGTAAAGGACGAAGTAGTTCGTATAAATTTGACCGCGGTGGCATGCCCACTGAGTTTGGTCCTTATATTGGTGTGGTTAAAAATAACGTTGACCCAACACGTTCTGGGCGTTTGCAAGTTTATATAGAACAGTTTGGTGGATCAGATGAAAACGACAAAAGCCTGTGGAGAACAGTAAGTTACATCCCTCCATTCTATGGAGTGACCCCGCTCAATGCCGCGTCATCAAGTGCAGGAACTGGTAGTTACAAAGGCAACCAACAAAGTTACGGAATGTGGTTTACCCCACCCGACGTTGATGTTCGGGTAATTTGTTTCTTTGTTGCCGGTGATCCAAATCAAGGTTATTATATTGGTTGTGTTCCTGAGCCGGGAGTGAATCACATGATTCCTGCCATTGGCGCCACACCAAAATTTAAAACTCAAAATGCCGAACAAGAAAATCTAACAACCGCAGCCAATTCCAAACAATTGCCTGTTGTTGAGATCAATGTTGAAAATAAAAATATCAATGACAATCCTAAATTTTGGGCAGAAACAAAGCCTGTACACAGCTATTTGTTTGCAATTTTAGCCAACCAAGGTTTGTTGTCGGACTATATTCGAGGACCTATCAGCTCCAGCAGTCAACGAGAAAGTCCCAGTGCAGTGTTTGGAATGAGCACACCTGGTCGTGCAATTTACAAAGGCGGCCTAACTGAAAAAGATATCAAAGCAAAACTTAACTCGGGAGCAATCAAAGTTTCAGACGTGCAAGTTGAAGGACGTCGTGGTGGTCACAGCTTTGTCATGGACGATGGAGACCTTCAAGGGCGAGATAATTTAATACGTATTCGCACAGCCAAAGGTCATCAAATCACAATGAGTGACGAAGCTGATTGCTTGTATATTATTGCAGCCAATGGTCAAACCTGGATTGAATTAGGCAGTGAAGGAACGGTCGATGTTTACAGCACAAACTCTGTAAACGTTCGCAGTCAAGGCACCATAAACTTGCATGCAGACAAAGATATTAATATCAATGCCGGGGAAAACTTCAACGTCAAAGCAAAAAACATGCAGTTTGAAACACAGGAAACATTCAAAGTCAACAGTGCTGGCGATCTCACAATGTACAGCAAAACAAAAGTTGGTGTGCTTAGTGATGGTAGTGTGGTGGTAAACAGTGCAGAGGGTGGATGGAAAGCATCGGGTGAGTTAAATTTCAAAGCAAGCAAGATCAATTTAAACAGTGGCTCGGCTCCGGAAACCATCCAACCCCCAAAACCAATAACAGAGTATTCCCTTGATGACACTAAATTTGAAGGCAGTAAAGGCTGGCAAGTGACTCCGGGGACCTTAAAAACCATTGTGCAACGAGCTCCAACGCACGAACCTTACCCATATCATAACAAAGGTGTCCCTGTAGAAGTAAGCTTGTCCGAAGGCGGCGGCAGTACCGCAACACCAAATCCAGGAGTAGAACGTGCGCTGGCAGGCACCGCATCAACTCCGGTGACTAATCAAATTGATGCAGCCGATGTATTGAGTACACCGGTTGCAACAGCTCCAGTTGGCGATTTAAATCAAGCACAGGTCACTGGGTTGTTAGCACAGGCCAAGACAGCAACAGGGCAAGCAGCCAACGCGGTGAGTCCAAGCAAAGGAATCGGGCAATTTGGTTTTAAACCCGAGCAACTTGAGTCATCGGGATTTTTAAAACCAGGAACAGTAAAAAGCCTTTCAGCAAAAGCAGTAGGAACACCCACCTCAGCAGATATTGCGGCAGCAACCGCAGCCGGCATAACTCCACAAGAATACTTAAAAAACAAAAATATTCAAGCAGCCCTGGCATCCCCAACGCTGTGGACCGGTAAAGGTGGAGTGACTGGCCTAGGGTCACTATTAAGCAATGAAAAACTACAGGTATCTACTCAGCAAGTGTTAATGAGTACCACGCTAAAAGGCATGCAATCGGCCGGAATAACTACTGGTATTGGCAACGTAAATCAGCTTGGTGCATTGGTACAAAGCGCAACCAAGTTTGGTGTTGGGGCAGTATCTAGTTGGACCAAGGGTGTTGCACCCCCTGCACTAAAAACGTCTATTGATAATCTAGCAAAAAGTGCGCAATTCAGCACAAGTTTTATAACCAACGTTGGCAATCAACTGGGGCTTGGCGGCAGCAAAGCCGAGGCCGCTTCTAATACAGTTAATCGATCAGCAATTGATGCCGCAGTGGTGAGTTCTTTAAACGACTCAAAAATACCTGCACCAGAGTTTAAACCAGCAGATCGCACTGACACAGCATAATAAATATCAACATGTCTACATTTATTGGATTCAGTACAATTGGCCAAAACAAAAAGTTTACTCTTACTGATTTTGAATTAATCAAAAGAGATTTTTCCAATGCATTAAACATTCAACAAGGCGAACTGCCTGGCCGCCCATCGTACGGAACTTTGATTTGGAACTATGTATTTGACAATCAAACGCCAGAAACCATGGCTGCAATTCTAGCTGAAATACAGCGTGTTGCTGGCGGCGACCCTAGAATTTACATATCAGACGTACAGGTATACCCACAAGACAACGGTGTTCTAATTGAAGTACAGGTACAAGTGGTTGCTAGTAGCAATGCCGAGCGCTTGGCTATCTTTTTTAATCAAGAAACTCGCCGAGCCAGCTACATCTAAAACTACACACTTTATTACAGCCATAAATACTCTAACAGTGAGATATTATGGCTAAAAGCACACGACAAACAGCAATATTTGGTGTAGAGGACTGGAAGAGGCTGTACCAGACCTACCGCGAGGCTGACTTCCAAAGCTACGACTTTGAGACCCTTCGCAAGAGTTTTGTTGACTACCTTCGTCTTTATTATCCAGAAACATTCAATGACTACATCGAAAGCAGTGAGTTCATTGCTTTGCTTGACGTCATGGCGTTCATGGGTCAAGCACTTGCGTTCCGTAATGATTTAAACACTCGTGAAAACTTCCTTGACACAGCCGAACGTCGAGATTCAGTTGTTCGCTTGGCCAACTTGGTAAGTTATACACCAAAGCGCAATACCGAAGCTCAAGGATACTTAAAAGTTGTATCTGTAAGCACCACTGAAAGTGTCACTGATTACAACGGCATCAATTTAGCCAATGTTACAATTGACTGGAACGATCCAACAAATCCTAATTGGTTAGAGCAATTTACTACCATTGTAAATGCTTCCTTGGTTGACAGTCAAAAATTTGGACGCCCCGGTAATCGCCAGAGCATTCTAGGCGTAGATACTAGTGAATACACAATTAATTTAATTCCTGGCTATTTGCCAGTTATACCATATACTTCAATCGTAGACGGTGTTAACATGCCGTTTGAAGTAGTAAGTTCAACTAGCCTTGGCAAAGACTATGTATACGAACCAAGTCCGCAACCCAACGGCGCTTTCAATATTTTGTATCGTTCCGATAGTCTAGGGTACGGTAGCGATGATACTGGCTTTTTCTTTTTGTTCAAACAAGGCGTGTTACAAAACCAAGACTTTAACTTGGCAGAGGCTATCCCTAATCGAACAGTGAATATAAACATCGAAGGATGTAATGAAAACGATCACTGGCTTTACAAACTAGATGATCTTGGAAACATTGCCAGTGAGTGGGTCTTTGTTAAAAATATTTTTGCCGGCGCTGTTGAACAATTGGCGCCAGATCAAAGAACATTGTATTCTATCACTAGTCGTTTAAATGATCAAATTACACTGACATTTGGTGATGGTGTATTCTCAAGCGTACCAGTTGGCACATTCCGTGTGTATGTTCGTTCAAGCAACGGATTAGAATACATTATTAATCCTGTTGAAATGCAAAACATCACTGTGCCAGTGAGTTATATCAGTCGAACCGGACGTTTAGAGACCATAACATTTACATGCGGAATTACCACACCGGTAACAAATGCACAAGCTCGTGAAAGCCTGGCAGAAATTAAACAACGAGCACCAGCTCGTTATTACACACAAAACCGCATGGTCAACGGAGAAGACTACAACAACTTTCCGTTTACAGCATATAACTCAATTCTCAAAAGCAAAGCAGTTGCACGATCAGCTGTTGGCGCAAGTCGCTATCTTGATCTAACAGATGTCACTGGAAAATATTCAAGCACAAACATATATGCAAGTGATGGTATGATCTATCGCGAGTATGTTTTGCCTACCATTGAATTTGACTGGGTCAATCGCAATGATATTGTTGACGTTATTAATAACACAGTTGAACCTTTGATTGATAGCCGTAGTATGTTGCAATTCTACTACGAACAGTTTCCGCGCCCCCCACTAACAGTGTTAAATGCCGGCTGGAGTCAAACAACCAGTCTGGTAAATGAAACAACTGGTTATTTTTATCAAACTCGTGCGTCAAACCCCTTACCAATCGGACCGTATGCTACTAACAATGCCAAGTATATTACACTGGGAAGTTTAGTAAAATTTATTTCGCCAAGCGGATACTTCTTTGACGGAAACAATCGTCTTAAATCAGGTACACCCACTCGTGCAGACGAAAAAACAGTTATTTGGGCAACTGTGTCGGCAGTGGTACTTGACGGGACAGCGCAAGGACTTGGCAACTTGCCAGACGGTATTGGGCCAGTTACATTAAACACATTTGTCCCCACCGGCGCCCTAGCCGATGTTGTCATTCCTAAATTTGTCAATGATATTCCACTGAGCTTGCAACAAAGCATGATTCAACAAATTGAATTATTCCGCAACTTTGGTATTGGCTTTAACAACCTAACCAGTGAGTGGTACTTGATTACCAGCACAAATCTTGCATCAGATGCACCATTTAGTCGTGCTTATGCACAAAACACCTCTGGACTCAACCTTGATGCAAGCTGGTTAGTTGAGTTTATTACAGACGGACAAGGCTATACCATAACAAGTCGTGGATTAGATTACAATTTTGCCAGCGTATTACAAACACGATTTTTCTATGATGGCAGCGGACAAGTGTATGATAGTCAAACAGGTGTGGTCATCACCGACTTTGTTCGAGTATTAAAAACAAACAGCCGACCAGATACCAATTTACCTCTTCCATCAGACGTTACAATGGACATCATTGGGCAACCAATTCAAAGCGATGGTTATGTAAATGACTATGAAGTTGTTGTGAGCTATATTGACAGTGATGCTGACGGTGTTGCTGATGACCCAGATTTTTTTAATACACTGGTTGCCCCATCGGTAGATCCAACAACTAAATTAGTATTTTTCCAACAGACTGTGGACTATGATAATTTAGAGCGTTACTTGCCTATTACTCCAGGGGTAATCAACAGCTCATATGCTACTCTCAATGACATAGAGCTTGTCAAGGCTCAGTATATTGATGGACAAGTATTTTACGCAACATCCACAGATTTGTTTTACAAACTAACGGTGTCATTTATCAACGGCATCCAGCAACGCACAATATCTCCAGTAGCAGGTTACATTGCTCGCACTGGCCGAGGCAACCTAGGATTCCAATATCGTCACAATAGTCCGTTGACCAATGTTATTGATCCAGGCACAACGAATATTATCGACATTTATCTTGTAACCAATCAATATTATACTGCATATCAAAATTACATCAAGGACACCTCTGGCACAGTTCCTGAACCAGCACCACCAGACATTGATGAATTGTCAACTGCATATTCTGGGCTAGACGATTTTAAAATGGTATCAGACAACATTGTGTTGAACTCTGTTACATTTAAACCATTGTTTGGCGCCAAAGCACCGTCGCAACTACAAGGCATTATCAAAGTTGTACGTGCTCTTAACACAGTTGCAAGCGACAGCGAAATCAAGAGCACTGTGATTGCAAAAATCAACGAATACTTCACGCTTGACAAGTGGGATTTTGGCGATAACTTTTTCTTCTCTGAATTGGCAGCATACTTGCACCTAGAACTAGGAACTTATATTAGCTCTGTCGTGTTGGTGCCGTTAAACCCATTAAAGAGTTTTGGTGACTTGTACGAAATACGATCGGCACCTAATGAAATATTTGTAAGCGCAGCCACAGTGGCTGATATTCAAGTAATTGATGCACTTACACAAAGTAATATTAGAAGTCAGACATCAGTGTCCGGACTATACCCAGTGACCACAATTGGAGCTCCAGGTAGCACCATTGGTCAGACTGGGACTACACCATTGACGTAAATAAAATATATCAGGAGTAATTAATGGCATTGAATAGAACAATTGATCTCTTACCAGAGATTTTTCGAACCAATACCAATCGTAAATTTTTGTCGGCCACTCTTGATCAACTCACACAAGAGCCAAACATTCGCCGCACTCAAGGCTATGTAGGTCGTCGTGTCGGCCCAGGAGTCAACCCAGCTGACAAATACATTACAGAACCAACAGCAGTTCGTAACGATTATCAACTTGAACCGGGCGTTGTATTTTTAAAAACCGACACTGCTAAAGCAATTGATGCCATCACTTATCCAGGTATTATTGACGCCCTTGCATTGCAAGATGGAGATGTGACCCGCCAAGATCGTTTGTGGGAAAGTGAATATTACTCTTGGGACCCATTTGTAGACTTTGACAAATTCAGCAACTATAGCCAGTACTATTGGCTTCCTGCCGGACCTGATTCAGTTGATGTGGGCAACACAGATATTCCGCTAACCGACGATATTGCAGTAACTCGTACACCAACTGCTTATCAATTTTTTGGTACATCGGGCAATAATCCAATTATCACGCTTGCCCGTGGTGGTAATTACACATTCAATGTTAATCAATCTGGGCATAATTTTTGGATACAAAGTACCCCTGGTGTAAATGGACGCTTACCGCAATCCCCTAATATCAGCAGTCGCGACGTATATGGGGTTGTTAACAATGGTGAGGATGTTGGCAGTGTTGAATTTTATGTTCCGCTAAAAAACGCTCAAGATTTTTATTATAATCTAACCGAACTTGCCCCAGTTGATTTGGTCACACACTTAGAGTTTAATCAAATCAACAACATTTATGTTTCGGTATTCCTAGAGCAATTCCCTAACGGCATTGATGGTATCACTGCACTGAATGGTCGTAGCGTAATTTTTACAAATCGCATTTTTAATGCAGAAGAAGGTGGCTGGCAAATTAACACACAGTTTGACCCGGTCCCCACTGCTGGTACTCCTGGCGCAATTGGTACATTTGATACTACTACATTTGATCAGACCACAGACATAACTGTTCAAGGTCAACGCTACAGCGTTTGGCGTATTAACTATGTGTACGATACTGACGGTAACCCGTACATGACACTTGACAGCGTATTAGATGTTCCAAATCTATCTAAATTCCGTATTCGTTATGGTACTGAGTACAACAGCACTTATTGGTATAAAAATGCCAGTGGTTATTATCAACAACAGCCATTGTTGACTGCTGTACAAGATACGTTGTATTACCAAGACAGCACCAACCCAGAAATTTTTGGAGAGATTCGATTAATTGATCCAGCACAAGCTGACCCAATTATCATTGACGAAATCATCGGGTCTAAAAATTACACCAGTCCCAACGGTGTAGTTTTCACCAACGGACTAAAAATTCAATTTAGAGGACCAACTTATCCTGCAAAATATCAGGACTTGGAATACTATGTTGAGGGCGTGGGCACAGGTCCAGGGCTAGCGACTCAAGTGGGATTTGTTAATGGTCAAGCATACTTTGGACCATTCCATGAGTATCAAGGTCAAAAGATGACCGGCGCAACACACACTGGATATTTTCAACAATACATTTACGACACTGTTGAAACCAGTTTGATTAACTATGGTGCAGGTGGTCCAGAGGGAGCACCAATATCAACCGTATCAGTAGCAGGTGCCGACGAAGGCAACGGTATCAAATTAATCCCTGTTACAGATCTGGTAACACCCGAAACATACACCAAGAGTGAACTTATACCTTACTCTAGTCTAGAGTACGATGTTGGCGGGTACGATGCTAGTATCAATGCACCATTGATTCAAGACTATATTACAATTAATCGTGCGGCCACCGATCGCAATGCTTGGAGCAGAAGCAATCGTTGGTTCCACATTGATGTTATTAACTACAGTGCCGAGAGAAATAACATTATTCCAGTTATTGATAATGCACAACGTGCAAAACGTCCTATTATTGAATTTAGATCAAATCTAAAACTATGGAATTACGGTACGTTATCAAAGAGACCAATAAACATCATTGACTTCAATCAAACTGATGCGTTGAGTAACGTCAACGGGCGAATTGGTTATGGCATTGATGGATATACGTTTTTAAATGGTACACTAGTTATTTTTGCCGCAGACATTGATCCAACAGTAAGAAATAGAATTTACGAAGTACGATTCATAGACCCCAATGATAGTGGTACACTAGTAATTGATTTGGTGCCAGTTGAAAACGGTGAAGTGTTGTACGACGAAACAGTGGTGAGTCTCAACGGTGCAACACTACAAGGCAAAAGTTTTTGGTTTAACGGAGACCAATGGATTTCTGCACAACAGAAAACTGGCGTAAACCAAGCTCCGTTGTTTGATGTCTACGACTTAAACGGTCGTAGCTTTGGCGATCGTGCGGTATACCCAAGTACTACATTTTTTGGTAACAAGTTGTTTGGTTATGCTGTAACTGATTCTAGCATCTTGGACCCGGTGCTGGGTCTAGCATTAAAATATCTAACCATCAACAACGTTGGCGACATTGTATTCTCCAATTATTTGTATGACGACACATTTATCTACGTTAAAGATAAAACAAGCACAACAGTAACCGTCAGTGACGGTTTTGTTAGACAATACATTGACCGTGTTACTTTTAGTAATCAAATTGGATGGCAGCCTGCGGCAGCAGAAAACCGAAGCCGTCAAGTATTTAGATTTACATACACCAATCAACCTCTGGTGCTTGATGTTCCAATTGATACTGCATCAATATACCCACCGGTGCAAATTTTTATTGAAGGGGTGTTCGTTGACCCAAACAACTATACCACAGTTGTTAACAGCAATGGCACGACCACAATTACATTTTCTATTACCATAGCCAATGAAACTATTATTGAAGTGCAGGCTATTAGTAATATTGCTAGCTCAGTGGCGTTTTATCAAGTTCCAATTAATCTTGAAAACAATGCACTAAACAACAACAGCTCACAGTTTACATTGGGTACTATCCGTACACATTACAATACCATTGGGCAAAATTTAAAAACTATTGTTGGACCAATCAACGGTGCCAACAACACCAGGGATCTTGGAAACATTATTCCGTACGGTCAAAACATTGTTCAGCATTCGGCACCGTTGGTTTTACCGGGCGTATTTTTGCGCAAGCAACAATATGAGTTGTTTAACGCACTAACATACAACAGTCAAGAATATACCAAGTACAAAGCATTGTTGCTAGATGTTGCAGGCCGCAATGATTTTGTAAACTTAACACCAACACAAATTCTTGACGCATCAATTGAAGAAATTACTCTTGGCCGCAATCAACTGTTTCCGTTTTACTGGAGCGATATGCTCCCGTCAAATCAAACATATACCGAATTAGTCTACACAGTATCTCCTATTAGCACCGCGGTGTTTGACACAACACAAATATATGATTTTACTAGCTCAAACTTTTTTGGATTGTTAGTATATCAAAACGGCACTATACTTGTCAAAGACTATGACTACACTGTGTCATCAGACTCCTCAACTATTACAATCCTTACTACGTTAAGTGTTGGTGATGTAATCACTATTCGTGAATACAGTACCACATACGGCAGCTATGTTCCTAATACTCCAACTAAAATGGGTTTGTATCCGGCATACAAACCAGAAATTTTTATTGATGAAAGCTACGTTACCCCCACAGAAGTTATACAAGGACATGACGGTAGTATCACCGTGGCATTTGGCGATTTCCGAGATCAAGTTCTGCTTGAATTTGAAACACGTATCTTCAACAACTTAAAAATTCAAACGCCGGTGCCGTTGGTAGCAGAAGAAGTTATCCCTGGGCAGTTCCGCGTCACTGATTACACGCTTGATGAGATCAATAGTATTCTAAAACCAGATTTCTTGGGATGGGTAGGCTGGAACAAACTTGATTATACAGCACAGAATTATCAAGCCAACAACCCATTCACTTACAATTATAATCAAAGTGGCAACAAGCTTGATGGCGCACCATTGCTTGGCGGTTGGCGCGGCATATATCAGTATTTCTACGACACTACCACACCAAATACCACACCATGGGAAATGCTAGGGTTTAGTGAAGAACCAACGTGGTGGCAAGACACATATGGCCCTGCACCTTACACCTCTGGTAACTTGGTGTTATGGCAAGATCTAGAAGCAGGGTATATTGCAGATCCAGAAAATCCAAGAGTTGATCCACTGTATATTCGCCCAGGTCTAACAAATGTAATACCCAGCGGAAGCGAAGGCATGTTGTTAGCACCACTTTCATCTGTGGTTGGCAACTATGATGCCACCAGTTTCCGTCGTAGCTGGGCATTTGGAGATGACGGTCCAGTTGAAAACGCTTGGAAAACAAGTAGCTCGTGGCCATTTGCAGTGATGCGATTGCTTGCGCTTACCAAGCCAGCTAAATTTTTTAGTTTGTTTGTTGATCGTGATCGATATGTATTTGACACCGGACTAGATCAATACCTGTGGAATAATCGTTATCGACTTGAAGCCAAGAACGTTACACCATTGTATGGCAATGATAATAGCACAGCGAGTTACATTAACTGGATCATTGACTATAATCAACAACGTGGCATAGACAGTAGCACTGGATTGACCGAAACATTGGCCAACTTGGACATACGTTTATGCTGGAGACTGGCCGCATTCAGCGACAAGAAGTTCTTGAAAATTTATACCGAGCGTTCAACACCAAGTGGGTCTAATACCGGGTTGCTGTTACCAGACGAAAGCTACCAGTTGCTGTTGTATCAAGACCCCCCATTTGAAAAAATAACATATAGTTCAGTTATTGTGCAAACAACATCTGACGGATGGGCAGTTTACGGGTATGCTAGCCTGGCAAGTTTCTTTAAAATTTTAGTATCCAAACCCAACGGCAAGAAAAAAATAATTGCGGCCGGTGGATCTGATGTAACAGTGCCAAGCGAGTACACCAACAACATTGTTCGGGTGCCATACGGATTTGTCTTTACAAACAGAGCAGCCGTTTGCGACTTTTTGCTCAGTTATGGAAAACTGCTAGAAGAAAATGGCACGACCTTTGAAGGAATTGAAAACGGATATATCATGAACTGGGACCAAATGGCCCAAGAGTTCTTGTACTGGAGCAACCAAGGTTGGACTACTGGTAGTATTATTAACTTGAATCCAGGTGCGACTAGTATTGCAGTAATACGTCCGGGCGCGGTGGCCGAAAGCTTGTACCCACCTAGACTTGATAACTTGATTTTAAATCAAAACAAACAAACCATTCAGCCAAGCAATCTTGTGTTTGATCGATTAGACAATACCTTCAAGGTAAGTGTTACTAGTTCAGATACCATTTGCTTCTTGAACTTGAGATTCACGGCGTATGAACATCTAGTTGTGTTAGACAACACAAGTATTTTTGCTGACTTGATTTACAATCCTGTAACAGGCGCACGTCAAAGTCGTGTGTTGGTAGCTGGATGGTTGAGTGGAGACTGGAACGGAACTGTGAATGCTCCAGGCTTTGTACTCAACCAGGATAACATACAAGAGTGGCAGCCAAATCGCAAATATACAAAAGGCGACATTGTGCTGTTCAAAGATCAGTACTGGAGTGCAAGCACAATTATTAAACCTAGTGCTATGTTTGATTACAATTTATGGCTCAAGAGTGATTATGCACAGGTGCAAAAAGGATTGTTGCCCAATGCATCTAACAGCAGTGATCAATTGTCCACTGCATACAGCACCTATAATGCAAACTTAGAAGAAGAAGTTGATATTTTTAGCTATGGCTTGATTGGATTCCGTCCACGTCAATACATGGCTGCGCTCAACCTTGATGATGTGAGTCAAGTTAACTTGTATCAGCAGTTCTTGGGTACCAAAGGAACACGTCGAGCAACTAACTTGTTTAGCCTTGCTAACCTTGGTAAGGAGGTTGCAGAATATAATGTTTACGAGTACTGGGCAATACTTCGCGGAATATACGGTGCAAATGCAAATTCTAGTTACTATGAACTGTTGCTCAATGAACCACTGTTACAAAGCGATCCAAGCTTGATTCAGGTGGTTGAACCAGAGCAAGTATCACGTGCAGATCAAACAACATTGGTCAATGACATCTGGAAGAGCAGTTACAAAATAACTTCGCCTAATATTCTACCAACAACGACCGAGGCTCGTGTATCTGACAAGAGCTTCCCTAGTGCTGGATATGTAAACTTAAATGATGTTGACATCACAGTGTTTGATCTTAGCGATCCAGCAAATATTACCAATGTTCTAGATAATGTTGGCATTGGCACAACTGTATGGGTGGCTCGAGTCAATACCTATAACTGGAATGTTTACAGAACATCAAAAGTTGCCGGGGCGATCACTCAGGTCAGCGACAATCTTGAAACACAAAGTATTGTGACATTTAATCAAGCTCATGGGTTGAGTGTTGGATCTATTCTAATAATTAAAAACTTTGATAGCAACATCAATGGAGTATACACAGTATTAGATGTGCCTAGCATTTACTCTGTTACAATTAACTACACATTCAGTGGTTTTGTTACTTCTGTTGAGGGCGATGGCCTAGGACTAACACTGATATCTACTAGAGTCGCACAACCCAGTGATATAGCATCGTTATCTTTTGCACAGCAATTAACTCCGGGCGTCAAAGTATGGGTTGACAGCAACGCAGAGAATTTATGGTCAGTACTTGAAAAAACAGAACCATTTGTGCTAGATACCACACTGGACGCACAAATTCCTGTGGCCGGAAGCCACTTTGGACAGAGTGTGGCCCAAGGTTTTTGGAATCTCAGCGCCATGATTGGTGCTCCAGGGTATAACCCTAATTCTTTGGAAACTGAGCCAGGCGGCATCTACACCTATGTTCGTAACGATCAAGATGTGTACGAACAAAATTCAATCCTGGAGTTGAAGGCCACAAACGCTGCCGGTTACGGAAATCAAATTGATATTGGTGATCAAAGTTGGGGTCTTGCAGGTGCAAGTAACAGTAACAGTGCTCAAGGCTATGCTACCACAATTTACGTATCTCCAGGAAGCAATGTTTATGAACAACGACAATTGCTAGTTGCACCCGATGGTGACTACAGCGCAATTGAATTTGGATACAGTGTTACTACAAGCCAAAACGAACGTTGGATGTTTGTGTCAGCTCCGGCTGGTAACAAAGTATATGCTTACACTCGTGTTGATGTTGCTCAACAAAGTGTTGAGTATATTACAACCGGAACATCACAATTATTTAATTGGAGTGATTACATTTCAATTGATTATAATCAACCTGAACAGTTATCTGTTGTACTAGACAACACAATTTTAAATTATCCTGGTGATTATTCGATATCTAGTAGCACTCTTTCTCTAATAGACTTGCCCACAGCCGGACAACGACTTGTTATTTCACGCAAGTCGGGCGTGCAGTTAGACCAACAACGATACTACAATGTAGTGCCAGACTCGGAAACAGGATCAGGTTCTGGTGCAACATTCACAGTAAACCGTGTGCGCGGCGACTATACCGCAGTGGTACAAACTGGTGGTGCTGACTATGCAGTTGGCGACACTGTTACATTTTACGGCACAACCATTGGCGGCGGCACAAACCCAGCCAATAATTTCACTGTGACTGTTGCCGAAGTAGACAGCAACGGTGCTATTATTGATCTTAAAGACCCCACTGGCAGTGGCGTAAGTAACACCTACCTGTTCCAATTAGACCAATATTTGGCCACAGCAATTAATCTTTGGTCTTTTACAGTGCGTGTAAATGATCAGCTGTATCGACCAGACATTGATTATACGTTTGATGATGTTACCAAGGAATTGGAATTCCTCACAGTGCCAGGACCGGGCGCAGTTATCCTGGTTGATAGCTTGAGTTATTTTGACTATGTGGCCACACTTGACATCCCAGGACCCGGAGACAGTAGCACGGTTGACAGCCGATTTGGACAATCTATTAGTTGTAACACAACAGGAAGCCAAATCATGATTGGCGCCCCAAACCTTGATGAAAATGAGCCAGGAGAAGCATACATTTTTGATCGTAGTATTCAACGTATTATTGTTACAGATGCTACACAAACAGATTATTATCCTGTGCAAGACATGATTGACCCAGGATTTATTTCAGTCACACTCAACGGTGAATTCTTGGTCAATGCTGAATTGAACGTCAATGGTACGTTTGCAGTAGATACAAGTAATCCTAGCAGTCAATTTGTAACAATTACAGCGCCACTTGCTGTTGGTGACGTTATTGAAATTGAAACAAACCAATTTACATTACTTGAACAACTAGCGTCAGATGTTCCTAGCAATGCTAGCAAGTTTGGTTGGAAGCTTGATCAATGTATTAACGATTGTAGTTTGTACATTTCTTCACCATATGATTCAACTATTGTCTCTGAAGGAGGCAAGGTCGAAGTGTGGAGAAATCAAGCTCGTGTGTACGGGACCATTAGTTCAACTATTGCAAATCCAACCCTGACCCCGGGAGAATACATTCGCATTAACAACGAGTTTGTTGAATGCACTGGAACTACTATTGAAGATTTGTTTGGTGATATTGCAGCCGCAAAAATACCTAATGTGACTGCAACGTTGACACCAGATCTAGTGTTTGAAGGCGATGGCACATCTAAAATTCTAGATGTTGGTGACATTTATTCTTCAGTTGCTTCATATACTCCTGTTGTGTATGTTGACGATGTGTTACAAACACTGGGAGTTGATTACACTTATAATAACACCGCTCAACAAATTAGTTTTGTAGTTGCTCCATTCAATACTGCAAAAATTGTGGTAGTGTCTGGTAGAATAACAATTAATGTTACAAACTATGATGCGGCACAACGTTTTAACAAGCTGACAGTATTACCAGGTACTGGCACATTGTTTGATGATATTGGGTTTGACACGTATGTTTGGCAACAAACTATTATCCCACCTATTGCGCAAGTCAAAGCACACTTTGGTGAAGGATTATTCATCAGTGACGATGTTGTAACATTGATGGTCGGCGCACCAAACGGCAGTATGATCTCTCCAACTACATTTGATGGTGGCGAAACATACTTTGATGCTCGTAGTACCAACTTCTATGGGTCATCAAATCAAAGCGGTGTTGTTTACGAGTATGATGCATTGTCTTCATCGGGGGCAACAGTTGAAAACCCGGTTAAGTTTGTTTTTGGCCAACAATTTGTCAATGACACAATCAACAGCCTTGACGAATTTGGACGATCGATTGATTACACAACTGGAGTTCTATTAATTGGAGCGCCGGGCAGTGATCTTGGCGATAGTTCAGCTAATACTGGTAAAGTACTGCAATATCATAATCCAAATCTAAGTCCAGCCTGGATACCAATTCACATCCAACAACCAGTTGTTGACATTGATTTGTTGAATACCATTTACATGTATGATCGTGTAACTGGTAAACCACGTCAGTATTTTGATTTCTTTGATCCATTGCAAGGACGGTTGTTGGGTGCAGTGCAACAGAATATTAATTACATTGGTGCAGTTGATCCTGCAGCCTACAACACTGGCACACTGAATAATTATGGCAGTCGATGGGCACAAGAACGTGTGGGACAAATTTGGTGGGATACATCTAATGTTAGATTTATTGACCCGCATCAAAATGACATAGTGTATGCAAGTCGACGCTGGGGACAAATATTCCCCGGTAGTACAATTGATGTCTATCAATGGGTTGTAAGCAGTCTGCCACCCAGTGAATATACAGGCGAAGGAACACCACGTAGTTTAGACAATTATGTTGTTACGTCTTCAATAAATCTTCAAGGATTCTTAGAAACACAATACTACTTTTGGGTCAGTGGAATTCCCACAGTTGATCGAACGGCAGGCAAAACTTTAAGTACAACTATTATAGCTCGATATATTGAGAGTCCAAAGAGCAGCGGTATCAGCTATGTTGCGCCAATCAATGCAAGCACCGTGGCAATTTACAATGGCGTACCTTATATTTCTGCACAAGACACTATATTGTACATTGGGTACGATAGAGAAGCCAATGACGACAATGTTCACGTTGAATATCAACTGGTAGCACAAGGCCGCGCCAGCGCATTTTTAACTGATACATTGTACAAGAAAATGCTTGACAGTTTAAGTGGCGCAACTACTTCTGGGTTTGCAGTACCTGATCCGTTCTTGCAAATCAGCGAGAGATATGGTGTAGAGTTCCGACCACGCCAGAGCATGGTGGCCAATAGATTCTTGGCATTAAAGAATTACCTGGGACGGGCAAACACAGTATTGGCACAGTACCCAATATCAGAAATTCGCAAATTTAATCTATTAAACAGCAGTGAACCGCAGCCAGCATCAAGTTCAGGTGCCTGGGATAAACGTGTGGTCAACATTGAAGAGTTGTCATATCAAAATCTTGATGAAGTCGATGTTGGTTATACATATCTAGTGGATTCAGACAGTACCAACAACGGTTTTTGGACTATCTATGAAGTTGAGTTCAACAATCTAACTGGCAAAAACTATGTTCGTTTGATTCGTGTACAAAACTATGATACTAAACTGTACTGGAACTATATCAATTGGTACTCGCCAGGATATAATCCACTGTCTCGAATACTAATTGAAGTACCAAACGTATCAAGCTTAGACACGATCACAGTGCCCAATGGAAGTTCAATAAAGATCACTGCAAATGCGCAAGGCAAATGGGAAATTTATCTCAGAGAAAACAATGCCTGGACTCGTGTGGCATTGCAAGACGGAACTATTAGTTTCTCAACTTCTCTGTGGGATTACTCTGTGGGACGATTTGGATTTGATAGTGAAGTGTTTGACGCTCAATACTTTGACCAAGCACCCACTATTGAAACAAGAAAAATTATACAAGCCATCAATGAAGAACTATTTGTTGATGATCTGCTGATTGAACGCAACAATTTATTGATGTTATTGTTTAATTACATCATGAGTGAACAGGAAGCACCTGATTGGTTAACCAAAACAAGTTTGATTGATGTTGACCATGTTATTCGTGACCTAGTACCATATCAAATCTACCGTCGAGATAATCAAGACTTTGTTTTAAATTACATACAAGAAGTTAAACCATACCACGTACAAATTCGTGAGTTTAATTTGAAATATCAAGGTCTTGACACATTTAATGGTACCTTGACAGACTTTGATTTGCCTGCATATTGGGACTCGGCACAGGACTTGTTTATTAGCCCGGTGCTTGACAACACTGGCACATTGAGTACCACAAGTAGTTTACCAAGTACGTCTCCAGTGTGGACCACATTCCCATGGAATCAATGGTATCAAAACTATTTGTTGAGTCTTGATGGTGTGACTATTATTGATGGTGGGTCAGGGTATTCTACTCCCCCAGAAGTAACAGTGACTGGTGATTGTATTAGACAAGCTGTTGTTACTGCTACCATCAACAGTGCTGGACAAGTTAACAGCATAGTTGTAGTGGATCCCGGCGAAGGGTATTCGACCACAGCAACCATTACATTCACAGGCGGTAATGGGTCAGGCGCAGTTGCAGTTGCAGTACTTGGCAATGCCAAGGTTAGAAATCTGTTGACTGTGATTCGATATGATCGATATCAATACACATCTGATGTTTCAATTTGGGAATCTGATACTACATACCCAAGTGGCTCCCTGGTGCGGTATGACGATCGTGTGTGGGAGGCAAATACCGAAGTACAAACAGCAGAATTTGATCCCAGTAACTGGACACTGGTGCCCGCGGGTGATCTAAGTGGTGTTAACCGCACCTGGGGATACTATGTTCCTACGCCAAACCAGCCAGGCCTTGATCTTGCACTGTTAATGACAGGTATTGATTACCCGGGTGTGCAAGTAATGGCACCATCATTTGCACAAGACACTGGTTTCGATGTCGGGGGATTTGACATAACACCGTTTGATAACATTTCTTATGCACCAGATGGAACCCCAACATACGATCCAGCAATTCTAGATGCAATTTATTCAAGCGAATTTACAGATCCGTATCTAGGAATTTTACCAGCGCCTGCATATGACGGCGCCCCGCCCACAACAGGGCCTGCTAACGCTATCAGTGTCAACGGTGGCGCCTTTGTTGACACATACGAAAGTCATGCCCCAGAAGAATTAGTACCCGGTATCACATATGATACACTAGACATGCGTGTGTTTACAACCCCGGGTTCAGACTGGGAAGGCAACGGACACGGATTCCCAATTGCAACCCGTAATTTTGTCATGGGCGACGGTAACATGAGCTTTGCTGGTGCATTAGATTACCCGGTTGTTGTGCAAGTTTATAACCAAACTCAAGGCCTAGAACTAGACGTAGGAGTAGACTTCACTGTTGATTGGGTCAATTATACTATTTCAGTTACACAACATGCAGTTGCCGGCAATGTTATCAGCGTGAACGTTTATGCATTGGGCGGCGGCAACCAAATGTACACTAATACATACATTGGATCTGTTGTTGAAGATACAATTGTAATACCAATTGAAACATCGTTAATTAACTCGTTTGCAATTTTTGTCAATGGTGTACAAAACACTGATTACACATATGATGCAGTTGGATCAGGTAATACAGTTATCACATTTGGTACTGTGTTTACCAGCAATGATCGTATCACATTAACTGCGCTTGGCAATACCACAGCGGGGGTCAGCGACGGATGGAGCATTCCAATTACGCAATACTTCTTGTCAACTGGCAGCTTGAGCTATACATTGTCCAATAGCTTATCGGGCACTAATCCAGCTAATATTATTGTAAACAAAAACGGAGTGCGAGCTCGCCCAAGTGAAGGTGTTGAATACATTGGTGACGGATCAACAGTTGATTATGACTTACCGAGCAATGGTGGATATAGTTTAAGTTTGGTATCTGACAACGATGTATCAGTTTATGTTAATAATGTTCCGTTGGTGCTAGGGGTTGGGTTTGTTGTTAACCCAGTTGATGGATCTTATAGAACAGTGACACTTACTACACCTCCTGCTATTAATGCACAGGTTTTAATTTCTGTTAGAACAAAAGCACAATACTGGGCCATGGGCACAACACTGGCATTCCAGGCAGGACAAGGTCTTGTTCCAATCAGCGGTGACATTATTTCTGTAACAACGTGGAATAACACTTCTGAACAAAACCTAGTGACACAGGTATTTGTTGGGCCAAGTACTCGTGGATTGGTGATTAGCGAAGCATATGATAGTACACCGTATGATGAGGGAAATATTGTCGACGACCCAGGCACATACGATTACTCTGAAGGAACATTGATTGAATCCAATCGATTTGATACTGGAAGAACAATTGTTGACACTAATCGATTGATTGTTACTCTTGATGGATTTTATTTGTTCCCAGAAGTAGATTGGGTTGCTGATGGAACCAACGTTATTATCCTTGGACCAACAATTAACAACAGCCAAGTTGTGGTAATTACAAGTATGACTGATAGAGTTGTTCCAGGCGCAATTGCATTCCGTATATTCCAAGACATGCGCGGAATTCAAACAACTTATAGAATTACAACAAATTCTACCACAGCATTGGCACAAGCATTATCAGCAGACGACGACACCATTTATGTTGATAATGCCAGCAACTTGAGCGAGCCAAATCTTGCAGAAGGTATTTTTGGATTGATCACTATCAACGGTGAACGCATTGCTTATCGTGAACGTGATATTGTGGCAAACACAATTAGCAGTCTACGTCGTGGTACTTCGGGTACAGCAGCCGCAAGTCATGAAGTTGACACACCGGTATATGATATTGGCAAGGGCAATATGCTAACTGCTGAATACCAAAACTATGTGCAATACCAAAACTACCTGGCAAACGGTATCAATACAACATATACCACAGACAGCATAGTTGTATCAACTGCAGATGCTGTGGAAGTTTATGTTGGCGGGTTGCTACAAACCACAGGTTACACTGTTACACAGCTCGATACCGTAGAAATTGAGTTTGATGAAGCACCAACAGCGGGATACCAGGTTTCTATACGTGTAATGCGTGGCAAGAGTTGGTATGAACCAGGTTCGGGAACTGCAAGCAACGGTGTTCCTTTGCAAGAAACATATACCGAGGCTGCAAGGTTTATACGTGGTAACTAAATGAATAAATATATGATGAATTTTAAAGATCAAAAAATGCAGGAAAATCAACCACAAGCATCACAGGCTAAAAAGCCCGATGACAAAGGCAATATTCAGATTGATTGTCATGTAAAGATCTACGACCCAAATACCAAACAAATAATAGTGGAGACTCGGGCATGATGACATCAATTCCAGTTGCAGTTCAAGGCTTCTTGAAAATATACGACCCAAATGATGGGGAAGTTTTTATAGATAAAAAGAACGCCATTCACTATGAAAATATGAGTATTGCACTTGCCCAGTCCTTGGCAGATAAAAATCTAGGTTTTATCTATGCAATGGCATTTGGCAATGGCGGATCCAGTGTTGACCCCACAGGAGTTATTACCTATTTGCCTCCAAACACAACCGGGGCAAACGCCGACTTGTATAATCAAACCTACATCAAAGTAGTTGATGATAACTCAGCAGCCAACACAGACCCAAGTCGTAACAAACTCACAGTGTTACATACTTCTGGACAGGTGTATACTGATGTACTGGTAAGTTGTTTGTTGGACTACGGCGAGCCGCCTGGCCAACAAGCATTTGATAATTCCACAAATTTCAGCGGAGAATATGTATTTGATGAACTGGGGTTAAAAGCCTGGGAAGGATCAGCAACAGAGTTAATGCTGTTAACTCACGTTATATTTCACCCGGTTCAAAAGAGTTTGAACCGTCAGATTCAAATTGATTATACAGTTAGAATTCAAACTCTAACCAATTTGAGTTCAACATAAATATACGTACAAAAAACGGCGATAAATACAAACAGGACGGAGTAACCATACATGGCATATACGATTAACTTAACAGATGGCAGCATTTTTGCAACTATTGCAGATGGCACCATCAACACTAGTTCTAGCATGATTTTAGTCGGCAAAAACTATGCCGGCTACGGTGAGTTTTTAGACGAAAACTTCATTCACTTATTAGAAAACGGTTCAAACACTTCAGCACCCAGCGCACCACTTACTGGGCAGCTTTGGTGGGACAAAACAAATAACGTGATGAAGGTGTACAATGGTACAACTTTCAAAGTTATCAGTGCGTCTACAGCGGCATCTACTGCACCAAGCAGTAACGTTGCCGGTGATTTATGGTTTGATACCACTAACCAACAGCTTAAAGTTTACAACGGTAGCGCCTGGATATTAGTTGGCCCTGCATCTACAGCTGGTGAAGGTACTTCTGGTGCAGTGGTTACAACTTTAACAGACAACTTGTCCGTTGATCACGTTGTGATTCAATTGTACGTAAGCAATACTATTGTTGGCATTGTTTCCAAGGACGCCACCTTTACTCCAGTCCCGAGTATTTCTGGCTTCTCTACAATTAGTCCAGGAATCCAATTAAGTACCACAGTATCTAGCGCATTGTTCCGTGGAACATCAACTGATACTCAATTACTTGACGGTCTTGACAGCACACAATTCTTGCGCAGTGATGCAAATGATACCACTAGCGGAACATTGGGAATTTTAAATGATTCAGGACTCACAGTTGGTCTTGATCAAGACGCTAAAATTTCTGTCAACACCGCAACAAGTGAAGTTACATTACAAAATCAAACACAAGATGCCAATTTGTCTATCAAAGTCAATGACGGCGGCGTAGTAACAACTGTACTAAGTGTTAATGGCGCAACTAGTGCAGTTTCTATTCCCACTACTCTGAGTGTCACAGGAAACGTAACAGCTGGAAATATCAATGCCGCGGCCCACACTGGTACAACAATCAGCATCACTGGTAACGTAACAGCAGGTAACCTAAGTGTTTCAACAGGCCAAGTAGCAGTCGGTAACATTGTTAACACCAATGCCAACGGTGTTGGTAACATTGGCAGTTCTACCGGTTACTATAACACAGTTTTTGCTACAGCAACCACAGCACTGTACGCCGACGTTGCAGAACGTTTTGCAGCCGACGCATATCTGCCCCCAGGCACAGTTGTTGAACTTGGCGGCGACGCAGAAATCACCATGTCTGTGTACGATCTAAGCGAAAATGTGTTCGGCGTGGTAAGTACAAGAGCAGCATATTTGATGAACTCGGGCGCAGGAACTGACGCTACGCATCCACCAATTGCTATGACCGGACGTGTTCCAGTTCGAGCTGTTGGTATGGTTAAAAAGGGTGATCGTTTAGTGTCAGCTGGTAATGGCCTTGCAAGGGCCGCATTGCTAGGGGAAGCTACTGCGTTCAACGTTCTTGGTCGTGCTCTAGAAAACAAACTAGAAGCAACTGAGGGATTAGTAGAAGCCATTGTTGCTACAAAATAATAATTAGGACTAGATTATGACTTATTCATCGGGCGGATTAATACAAGCTACAGATTACAATGGCTTTGTAAGCACCAACTCGGGTGCAAACGTCAATGATGTTTGGGCGACCGGTAGTAGCAACAAAGGATGGGGGCAAACTGCATTAAGCACTGCCAGCGTTGCTGGTACAGTTACAGCTACTCAATGGGCCAGCCTAGTGAACACCATTACATCAATGGCCAATCAGACTAGTACATCAATTACAACTCGCACCGTACCCACTGCTGGTTCTACAATTTCTATTCTAAGCAACTTAAATACTGACCTCACAAACGTCACAACCAACAGACTCAATGCAGTGGGCACTGGATCTCAGTACACATCCTGGACTGGTACCAGTTCAAAGACCACTGCTACTGGTTCGGGCACCAATGCCTGGACCATAACATTTACCCATACAATTACCTGGGCCAGTGCAGATGCCGCACGGTATTTCTTTAATGGTGGTGGACGTATCAAGTGGGAAACAAACAAAACTTCTACTGGCACCACAGCTGACCCTGAGTGGAATGACCTGGCCAACACCTTGGTTGGTGATATTTTTATCACTGCTGGCGGAACAACACAAACCATTGCTGGAACTAGCTACACTGGCACAACAAAATCTGGTGGTACCGGCACACCAACTACGTTGACCACTGGAACTGGTTGGTATCAGTTAACTACCACTGATACAATATTATACAAGCAATTTGCTGACACAGCGCCATACACTGGACAATACATTCAACTCCAGGCTAAGACTGCTGGATCCGGAACACAATTGGTCCTTACAACTACCTGGTTTGATCCTGGTTACCCAAATCCATATTCCATTGACCAAATCAGTGGTGGCACTGCTACATCAGGAATTACATTTGGAACTGCACCAGCCACAGTGGTCACATACTTCCCACCAAGCACAACATATCTAACAAGCGCAAGTTGGGGGACACCAACTGTGGCAGCTTCAGTGGCCTAATTGTCAGGTCATCCAAAAACACAGTAAAGGGCTTTGAAGCCCTTTACTTTTATCTAAAATTAATGTAAACTGTTATCATGGATACTGATTCTATAATTTCACACGCTCGAGCTAGATTTGACCATGTTTCGGCAAAACGCATGCTCAAAGAAAAATACGAAGCCAAAATGTTATTTCCTTATACCGGAGGAATGTGGCGAGCCGGACCCAAGTTGCTGACACTGCTACAGGCAATACCAGTCAAAGACAAAGTGGTATTGCTAGACCTTTACGAAACCCCTATTGAGGTTGACCCTGTTGAACTACAATACCTTGTACTGGGCCGATGGCAAGAGCAAATGAATGCCTGGCTGGTTGAACATCAAGCATTGCAAAAAAAACGATGAGTACCGGTGCACTGATATTTGCCTATAACAACGATGACATAGATTATGTTAGAATGGCAGCCTGGAGTGCCCGTAATATTGCCACACATCTTGGTATAGGTACTACCCTTGTAACTGATAACGCAGAATTTGCAGACAAATATAATTTTGAACATGTAATTGTTGCTGGCCGAGAACAAGGAGGTGTTAGACACTTTGCTGACATAGGACACAATGTTCCTTGGTATAATCGCAATAGAACTGATGCATATAGTTTAACACCATATGATAGAACACTGGTGTTGGATGCCGACTACGTGGTTAATGGCAACGATTTGTCTGTGATATTACATGCAGACAAAGACTTTATGTGTCATCGCGAAAGCTTTGATCTAAGTCGTGGGCAACGGCTTGACCAATTAAATGTGTTTGGGCGTTATAACTTTCCCATGTGGTGGGCCACAGTCATGATGTTTCGTAAAAGCAACATGGCTCAATACATATTTGATTGCATGAACATGGTGCGTAACAACTGGCCGCACTACCAAAACTTGTATGGATTTACTAACTCTAACTACCGCAATGACTATGCCTTGAGCATTGCACTTGGAATTGTAAGTGGGCATACCTTGTCTGTGGATGAAATACCCTGGCCTCTGCTGACTGTGCTGCCAGAAGCACGATTAACAAAAATGCCAATGGATAATGATATTAGATGTTACGCAATAGAGTACATTGACACAGATAACCGCTCTAAACATCTAACATTTTCCAACACAGACTTTCATGCCATGGGCAAACGACACCTGGGAGAGTTAATTGAAGCCGATTTCTGAGCAAGGTTATATTATTCCAGCGTTTCAAAACAACGATATTGACTATGTTCAATGCGCTCGTAAGTTAGCTCAAAGTATCAAACACTGGCATCCTGACGCCGAAGTATGTTTGTTGACCAATGCAGATGTAGCAGTGGACACAGTGTTTGACTATGTGCATCCGTATCCTTATCCGACCAGCACCAATGGGTTTGCTAATGACTGGCAAGTGTTTCATGCTAGTCCTTTTAGGGAAACAATCAAACTTGAAGCTGATATGTTAATTACCAGTGAGATCGGCCACTGGTGGACCATGTTTAGACACCGTGATGTTGTAATCAGTACTGGCTGTAGAGACTGGCGCAATATTGTATCTACCAACAGATATTACAGACAGATATTTGACAAAAACAATTTGCCCGATGTGTACAACGCTGTTACATATTGGCGCTTGAGTCAAACCGCCATGGAGTTTTTCAACACAGTGCAATCTATATTTGCCAACTGGGACGACTTTAAAAAATTGCTAAAATTCCCCGAAGAAGTGCCCAGCACAGATGTGGTGTATGCCATGGCAGCAAACATCATTGGCCCAGAAAGATGCACCATGCCGTTTAGTACATATCCAACAATCACACATATGAAGCGGCACATTGTTGGTACATTGCAAGACCCCTGGCACAAAGAATTAGTATGGGAACACAACAACCATGAACTACGCATCAACACCATAGCACAACACGGAGCATTTCATTATCATGACAAACGCTGGATCGATGACATCTGATGAGTTTTGGGCTATACTGCTTGGAGCACCCGCGCCTGCGCCTATATTTTTTAGATTGTATCATGACGAAAATGGTCTACCACTATTTTACAGCATGGAAGACCTGCCAGGTACATACATTGACATTGATCAAGAAACTTTTGCCAAAAGTCCCAGCAATGTGCGAGTTCGCAACGGAAAGTTAATCGAAACAAAAGTCACAGTTAGCTCAAAACTAACACCCGGAAGCACTGGCACAATGTGCCATCCACAAGATATTTGTATTGTGGTCAATTCAGAACCTGCAGTATATTGGAGTAAAAAAAATTATGTCACAGAAACAAATTGATGTAGCAGACTTAGACTGCATTTATCTAAGCTACGACGAACCACAACGAGAAGAATTTTGGATCAAAATTAAAAATCTTGTGCCTTGGGCACAACGAGTTGACGGAGTTAAAGGCAGTGATGCCGCACACAAAGCAGCCGCTGCCGCTAGCGAAACTGAACGCTTTATCTTGATTGATGGCGATAACATGCCCGACGCTGATTTTTTTAATCAAACACTGGTGTTTGAAAACGCTGATTACGAACGTGCTGTTTTTCGTTGGCGAGCACGTAATCACATCAACGGACTCCGGTACGGCAACGGCGGAATCAGCTCATGGACACGTGAGTTTGTAAACCGCATGCGTACACATGAAAACACCGACGGACGCACAGAAACCGAAGTAGAGTTTTGTTTTGATCCACTGTATTGGCCCATGCACGACTGCTACTCCACAACATATCCCAATGGTGACGAGTTTCACGCCTGGCGTGCTGGATTCCGTGAAGGTGTTAAGATGTGCTTGAACCGTGGGGCCCGGCCCACTGTAGCTGAATTTAGAGACCGTGTACATCAACGCAATTTAGATCACTTGACTATTTGGCACAATATTGGCCTTGATGTTGAACACGGTGCCTGGTCTATTGCCGGAGCAAGAATGGGCACATACATGACCATGCTCACAGACTGGGACTATCGGCTAGTACAAAACTTTGATGCACTAGAAGACCTATGGGCAAGTGTGCAGGACTCAGATCCTGAACGACTGGCATTTAGAGTCAGCGAAGAACTGCGCACACAATTAGACTTACCAATCATGATGTTTGAAGTTGAACAAAGCCGTTTCTTTAAACAACACTACAGATCCAACTGGCACAACCGTGGTGTCATGGTTCGTGAAATTGATGTAATTCGGGCACAAGAAGGATGGTAAAAAGTCTTTACCTTGATGGCTGTAGCATGGTGTACGGTCAGGGACTGCCAAGAGAACAGTCCCTTGGCAGTTTGTTTTCCGTTCAAGGTGGTTACAACGTCATGGACCAGTCTCGATTAGGCAAGAGCAATCTTGCCATGGTCATGGACACATACAAGAACTTCAAAGACTTTGATGTAATAGTGTTGGGATTTACTTTTAGTTCACGCTTTTACATTGGCTACAATGATCAAAATTTAGATTTTTATCCTGGAATCGGTGGTCGAGGATTTGGACTTGAACCATCTGCACTTGATACTGCGCATCAAGAAATGCACAAATATTTTTACACAGTGTACGGTCCTCCCTACTGTGACGATCTCAGTGACATGCTAATCGACGGATTACTTTCATTTTTAAAAAATCAAAATAAAAAAGTTATTGCGTTTTCTTGGGAAAAAAGAAAAACAACAGAAACATTGCTGTACCCTTACATACCAGCCTCCTATAGATTGCCCGACGGACACTTGAATCGTGATGGTATGAATGATTTGTTTAAATATTTACAAAATTCCATAGATGTTTAATTTGTCCGACCGATATAGCTATAAACTTCAGGTATTGCCACGCGGCAACGACTACCCTGAACCAATACCAAACAGTTGCAATCGTCCCTGGAAAGTGGTGGCGATTGATTCTGACAGCAATTGCTTGCTGTGTACATGTGATGGCTGGTTGCCAGTGCCAGTTGGTAAAATAACTGACTTTAATAGCCTTGAACAAGTATGGGATAACCCTATTGCACATACTATACAGGATAGTATAACTGAAAAAAAGTATACCTGGTGTGCAGTCGAACATTGCGGCATATTGAACCAAAACTACAACGAAACCAAGTATCAATTAAACTTTGGTATCGATGACAGTTGCAATTTACATTGCCCCAGTTGTCGTCGTGAACCCATAATGTACAGTTCAGGACCGGTGTTTGAACAAAAGCTTGCGGCTGTTGAACACACTGTGAATTTATTAAATAAATTTGAAGAGCGCATACACATAACATTGTCAACCAGTGGCGATCCAATGGCCAGCCATATCTACAGGCCTTTGCTACACTCATACCAAGGCAAGCCCACTCAAACGTTTACACTGTTTACAAATGGCTTGCTGATTAAAAAACAGTTGAGTAAAACAGCAATACAAAAACAAATAACACTGTACATGATCAGTGTTGACGCTGGATCAGCAGAAGTATATCATGATGTACGACGCGGTGGCTCCTGGTCAGTACTTCAAGAAAATTTTAAATATCTTAAAGAAAATCGTGGCCGTGCCGCAGTGCTGTTGTCTTTTGTGGTACAACGTAACAACTATCGTGATATGCAAAACTTTGCTGAAATGTGTGTTCGCTTTGGATTCAACGGCAACTTTACACAACTAGATGACTGGGGCACATGGAACCAGAACCCAAGTCCAACTCCAGATATCTGGGAAATTAAAAATGGCACATTTGGAAACAATGATGTATTAAACCCCAGTCACCCAGAACATCAAGCATGCCGGAATATGCTAACACAAGTACATAAAAGGCAATTGCCTGGTATTAACTTCGCCTCAAAACTATTACAATTGATCAATGAGTAAAAGCAAATTTTTAACGTCAGCTGAAGAAATGAAAGACCAATTGGGGCCTGCACTGTGTTTGGCAAAGTGGAAACAGGTTAGCCTACATCTAACCACAGGCATGAACAACTCATGCTATCATCCACCCTTGCACAAAATACCTGTAGAAGGTCTTGAACAACACCCTGACCAACTGCACAATACGCCACACAAGAAACAACAGCGACGAATTATGTTGCGCAACGAGCGTCCTGCAGAATGTTCCTACTGTTGGAACATGGAAGACCTTGGCAAAATGAGTGACCGACACTATAGGTCAGGTGAGCCCTGGGCCGCACAGGACTTTGAACAGATACGCAATTCCACTGGCGACGAAACCGGAGTTGTGCCCAGTTATGTGGAAGTAAATTTTAATCATGCCTGCAATCTAGCATGTAGCTACTGTAGCCCACAGTTCAGCAGTACCTGGATGTATGAGGCCAAGAGTCAAGGTGCGTATCCTACCGCAGTGCCACACAATAACCCGGATTATTTTGTTGGGGATAGACGACCCATTCTCAACAGAGAACACAACCCCTATGTAGAAGCATTTTGGCAGTGGTGGCCCACATTGTATCCCCAGCTTGAGCATTTTAGAATGACCGGCGGCGAACCACTCATGGATCGCAACACCCACCGTGTGTTTGACTATGTGTTAAATAACCCCAGTAGCAAACTGCATTTGAATGTAACCAGTAACTTCAGTGTAGAACCTGAATTGTTTGAATCATACCTTGGCAAAGTAAAACAGCTATGTGACGGGCGCATTGAGCATTTCATGCAGTACGTTAGCTTGGACACCGGACGCATACTGCAAGCTGAATACATTAGACACGGGCTTTCTTGGCCTCGTTTCTATAACTATGTAACACGATATCTCTCAGAAATTCCATATCGCAACAGTTTGACATTTATTGTTACAATGAATAATCTAAGCGTTATTGGGTTCCAGAATCTCATGGAATGGATCTTGATGTTGCGCAAGGAACACAGTAAAACATACCAACGTGTGTGGTTTGATACACCTGTGCTTAGGACCCCAGCCTGGCAGAGTCTGCAAATACTGCCCGAAAGCTATGCATCGGTCTTAGAACGCACAGCAGACTGGATGGAACAAAACTTAGAAACTGCTGACAATCCATTTCAAGGATTCAAAGACTACGAAGTACAACGCCTACGCAGGGATATTGCCTGGATGCGTGAAGGGCAACGGCAAGACAACTCGGTGGCCAAAGCCGACTTTTATCGTTTTTTTAGCGAGCATGACCGACGTAGAAACACCAACTTCCTAGAGACATTCCCTGAAATGACTGCGTGGTGGAATGAATGTGAACAATATGCAAAAAAGCTTTAAATTGATTGTAAATCGTGCATGCGAAGTGTATGACCTAGTCAAACCCTATGCTGACGGTGAGTTTGATGACATCGAACGAGATATTGTACATCCGGGTGCAGTGTACCTAATAGGTAGACCCTGGATGGAAAAGAACAATCAACGAGTACGAGAGCTTATTGATCAGCACAATATAACTGTGGTATTTTCCAACCCTTGGGAAGGATCAAGTACCATGCACGGGCAGTTAATTAGACACAACATACAAGATCTAGCAGAGTCTGGAAAGATACTCTTGCTCACCGGCGGCGACATGGAGCCGTATTTCCGCTATCATAAGTTTGATCGCTTTGCACACGATATATTGCAATTTTCTGAAAACTTTGAAGCAATAAAACGAACACCTGAGATATTCGAAAAGACTAAAAAGCCCTATAAATTTTTGTTTCTCAACGGTCGGCATAGACAACATCGTAAGTGGATGTTGGCTCGCATGCGCCAGACTGGCTTGCTGGAACAAAGTCTGTACACTTGTTTGAGTACCATGGGCGTGGTTGGACCCACACGGTTGCCATTGACAGTGGATGGTGTTGATTTAATGCAAAAAGAAGAGGTAATCAAAGTACTCGACCCATATTATGAATTTGATCGTTACGCACATCGTACACAGAAAAATTTGTCATTGGAAAACGATAATTTTGTCAAATATGATTTGTTCAATAATGAATGGGGCGAAATTTATTTAAAGCCCGAACCCTATATTGACACTTACTTTAGTCTAGTAACAGAAACTGTGTACGAGTCTCGACACTCGTTCTTTACAGAAAAAATATGGAAGCCTATCATGATGGGACATCCTTGGATCGCTGTGGCCAATCATGGCTTTTATCAAGACATACGAAATCTAGGATTTAAAACATTTGACAGCTTGATTGATGAAAGCTTTGATGAAATACCTAGTCCATACACTCGATTTGTACGCCAAGCACAGGTAATAGAAGACTTATGTTGTCAGGATCTTGCAAGCTTTTTGTCAGCGTCAAGGTCAATATGTGAGCACAATCAGCAACGGCTGCTGGAATACGGACAACAGGTATCTCGCGAATTTCCTCAAGAGTTCATGAACTTTATTTCAAAGAACGTTCGATCTTGAACACACGACGAGCATGTTCCAACATGTGTCGAGTGGTTTCTTGACCACTCATGGGCTGATCGTTGCCTTGTTGACGAGTCTTGAGCCAGTCGGCCAATGGACTATCAAATCTAAAACTCAGTGTGCCATTGTGTCCTAGATAGTTATCGCCCTGTGTCACTTGGTATTGTTTGCTCCAAGGATCGGGTTTGATTGTTTTGGTTGTATTGGGCAACAAAAAGTCACATACCACATGTGCTAGTTCCACATGTTCTAGTGCAAAAAACTTGTCAGTGGGTTCACTGTCTGTGATGGGATTTTTGCCCCAGTGCTCTATGGTCAACTGCACTGGCCCAGGATCCAGGCACAGGTCAACAACATGTTCGCTGCCGTTGGCTTCAAAAGCATCCACCCACTGATTGTTCACATATACATTGATCAAGGGCCAGCCATTGCAGTATCCAGCTGTGTAGCCCAGTGTTAGTTTAATATTTTCCATTTTGTACTCGTTCCCAGGCTGCAATCAGTCTTTTCAATTGATGATCACCGTTCCAGATGCTGTAATTTAAATCCATTAATCTTTCCTGTAGTAGTATTCTGCGTGTGATGCGTTCATGCAAGTCAAGGTCGGGATTTTTATCTGAAATCCAATCAATACCAAACACAGCTTCGTGCGTGTGTGACACATTGTGCAAGGCAAGTTCATTGGCACGTTCCACCAGGTCAGTGCCAGCATCTAGACTCAAGGTGCCGCCTAGATTCACGCCCAGTATTGTGCCATCTCGGCAGTAAGGCTCATAGCGTTCAAACATGTGAACAGTGTCTAGGAAATCCTGCCAGGTCTCAGTGGGGTAGCCCACAATCATCAAAAAGTAACAGTTGAGACGATAACGACTCAAACAACGCAGAGTAAAGTCTAGATCCTCGTTTGTAAAGCCCTTGCGCATGTGAGCCCGCACACTGTCACTGCCGGTTTCAACACCAATTGCCACACCAGTCATTCCGGCCTGTGCCGCAAGCTCAAAGTCAGACTCTTTAAACTGCCGACTGCCACGGCATATAAACTGCCCACCCCAGGTAAAATACGCATCGGGCAAATTGTTCATTCTATAATGGTCTACCAAATGACGACACATTTCTCTAAAGCTTTTTATGCTGCCATTGATCAAGCTGTCCATAAAGATAAAATTACGCACACCTGTGGCAGCATGCATTTCAATCATTTCTTGTGCTACACTGGCGCCACGCCGATATTCAAATCTGGGCCAGAATTTGTGAATGTCACAAAAGGTACATGCTCGCACGCATCCACGACTGCCAGTAATGGGCAAGGTGGGTGTATTACCTGGCCAGTGATAGTTGTTGTTGATCACACTGGTATAATCCGGCAACTCAATACGATCAATGTTGGTTATCTTGTACACCTTCCCACGATCTTCGGGGAAACCATTGCGCAGTATGTCCAATATGATTTCATCGCCCTCGCCGCGTATGTAGTGATTGACCAGACCTTGGCTGACCATGTGTTCGCCAAAATCTGCAATTTTGTTGGCAATACCTGTGGTACTTAGACCTGCTCCTCCTAGAAAAATGTCTCCGGTGTAACCAGTATCACGTAGAGATTGACATAGATCCTGTGTGAACTTTTGGCATTCAAATGTAAACACACTGATGCCTAAATAACGGGGTTGCAAATTTTGAATTTGATTTACTGTGCTTGCCAAGAATGCACGATATAAATATTCAACATCCCCGGCGATATCGCCGGACAAGGTCAAATACTCAGCAATACTGTCATAAACATCTTGACCATGTTGTTCAAAAAGTGTATAATTTAAATCAATGACATTGGCACTAAATCCGTTTCTTTTACATGTACCTGCTAGCAGTGCAGTACCAGCCGCAGGGTATCCAAGACTCATTAAGGGAACATTTAGAAAAAGGATGTCTAACATTGGACTTTATTTAATTGACTAATATCTATCCCAATTTTATTGATGCTGAATTTCGGGACTGGTTGCTTTGGTACTGGAATCATTTACCGGACCGAGTTGACACTGGACAAAAATATCGGGCATTCTTGCATCATCGATTGCCCTGGACTCAACAATTATACACTAAGTTGCGAGAATTAATCAATCCTTATGAGCAAAATTTTGATATATCCACAGCATATCTCAGTGATGATTACTTGCCCGGGGGAGTACACAGCGACGGGTGGATACAGGGTTTCCCAGAAATTATCAGTCGTACATATTTAATCCCACTGGATTATCATGGTGATCAACACACAATAGTATTTAAAGAAACACACGAAGAAGCCATAACATTTAATGCACACACTGGCATGGACAATGCTGGAATCGTGCATTATCGTCAGGCCAATCCGCAGGAATATTTGCCAGACCGTGAAATGCACATCACAGATGAGTTTTATCAGCAGTACCTGCGTCATTTGTCTCGCGATGGTTTGCGTGGCCTGCATGTTGACTCTGTGTTGTCCTGGCAGCCCCGTGCGGCTGTGACTTGGCCGCGTCGTAACTTTCACTGCGGGGGTTATTTTCCACGACACCAAAGACGTTTTGGTTTAATCATAATGACATGCGCCACAAATTAACCATTGTACTTTCTGACACCATATATCCCTGGCAAATCGCGGCCCGGGTCAACGATGTTTGGGCACAAGTTCAAGGTCAAGATATCACATGTGAATTTAATTTCATGCCGGAAAATATCATAAGAATTGATTTTGAAGGCAAGGATGCTGTGCAATATCCCGATATGACTGTGCGTTTGACTCGCATGTTTCTGGACTATGTAGAAATAACCCCGTTGTTGTACCAAGGGGTGTACACCACAGATCACCCCGACTACCCCGAAATACAACCCTGTACTGATATCAATTTAAATGGCCGCTGGAGCCTGACATTTAACAGTGCATCTTTTACTAAGATTTTATCCCAATACCTAGGAATATCCAATGAGTTCTGACCAACACCTAAAACCCGGTGAGAGTTTTCTAAACTATCGTCGACGAGTACTTGACCCCAAGAGTTCAACATTCTGCGGCGCAAAATGGTACTATGCCACCATATGGTTGAACTCGGGCATGACCACCAGCTGTCATCACCCGTTGCCTCACTTTGTGAGTGAACAAGAAGTACAGGACAACTACAAGGCTCTCAGCAACACACCTAGAAAAAAACAAGAGCGCCAGGAAATGAAAGACGGTGTGCGCTGTTCGGGGTGTGATTACTGTTGGCGCATTGAAGATCTTGGAGAAGAGTCTGTGAGTGATCGTGTGTACAAGAGTGTGCTGTACACAGATGAACTCCTGGCTGATGCTGTCAACAGCGACACTGATCGTGACTTTGATCTACGCTATTTGGAAATCAGCTTTGACCGCACTTGTAATCTAGCCTGTAGTTACTGTAATCCTGCATTTAGCACTGCCTGGGCTAGAGATATCAAACAAAATGGTCGTTACATACAACTGGGCCGTGACGGACAAAATCATTATGGGCATGCACACGAACACGCAGGACGCTACGACGAAGCCGAAGACAATCCCTATGTGCAGGCCTTTTTTAAATGGTGGGAAGCTGACTTACATCGTACACTGACACATTTGCGACTAACCGGTGGCGAGCCATTGATGAGTCGCCACACATGGAAACTGCTGGACTGGTTCCGTACCAAAACAATAAATCAAGATCTTTACTTTGCAGTCAATACCAATCTAATGGCCAAGGACGAATTGATTGATCGATTGATTGAAAGCTGCCGAGGATTAAAAGAATTTCACGTTTATTCCAGTTGTGAAAACATCGGTGCACAGGCTGAATACCTACGTGATGGCCTGGACTGGAACAAATGGACCGCAAACGTGGAAAAACTACTGGAGTCCGGTGTGCCACAAGGTGTGCATAGCATGTGTACAATCAATGCAGTGAGCGTGTTGAATCTAACTGATTATCTAGACTGGTGTGTGGATATCAAACAGCGTCATGGCCAGGATAGATTTTACTTTACACTAAACATCCTGCGTTTCCCACACTTTCAAAGCCCCTTGGTGCTACCCGATGATCTGCGCCATGCAGCCGCTGAACGACTGCAGACCTGGCTCACCAGTTCACGTCGTGATGCATTAAACGACATGGAAATTGGACACATTGAACGCTTGGTGGAGTTCTTGAACAACACTGAATCAAATTTTGTGGATCCTGCACAAGCAGATGAACTACGCAGAGATTTTAAAAGTTTTTATTCACAGTATGATCAACGTAGAAACAAAAACTTTAAAATGACATTTACAGACTTGGCAGAATGGTATGACTCAATACAATTATAATTCAGCAGATCTAGTTCGTCCAATTGAACTGACTGAACGTGAGGAATTTTTATTACGAGATTCCAAAACCTTTTGCATCTATCCCTGGATACACCTACATGCTTACCCCACAGGCGAAGCATATCCCTGCTGTCACGCCGAAATGAAACCTGGCGTTGTGGGCAATTGTCGCACACACACGCTGGAACAAATATGGCGTGGCGAACCCATGCAACAGCTACGAGAAGATATGCTGAGTGAAACACCACATCCGGCCTGCACACGTTGCTATGAACAGGAACAGTCAGGATTCTTTAGTGGACGAAAATCAGCCAACAAGCATCACGGGCACCATATCAAAAAACTAGAAACAAATCCTTTTGAAATGACATACTGGGATATTCGTTTCAGCAATCTTTGCAACCTGAAATGTCGCAGTTGTGGGCATATTTTCAGTAGCCAATGGTATCAAGATCAAGCCAAATTGGCCGGCGGTGACTGGAAGGACCGTAACACTGTGCTAAACTATGCTGGCCGTACAGAAACAGACATGTGGGAACAGCTAGAACCCCATTTGGACTATGTAGAGCAAATCTATTTTGCTGGCGGTGAGCCATTGTTGATGGAAGAGCACTATCGTATTCTCAAAGAGTTATTGAGCCGAGGACGTGATGACGTCAGACTGATATACAATACAAACTTTACACACACCGATTTAAAAGGTCAAAGTGTGTTTGAGTACTGGCGTGAATTCAAAAGTGTTGCTGTGGGAGCCAGTCTAGATGGCATGGGTCATCCTGCTGAATACATACGCAAAGGTACTCGGTGGGCTGATGTTGTAAAAAATCGTCATGACATGCTGAGAATTTGTCCAGGTGTGGACTTTTATATCAGCCCCACACTGAGCATATTAAACGCCTGGCACCTGCCCAGCTTTCACCGTGAGTGGACGGCTGCTGGATTAATACGTGCGCAGGATCTAAATGTAAACATTCTGCAAGACCCTGCATACTATAGAATAGATATAGCACCTGCAGAATACAAAGCTCGGCTAACTGCACGTTATCGAGATCATATAGACAATTGGTTGTCTGGTCGTGATCCTCTAAATCGTGCCACAGTGGGGTTTGAATCAGCTATCACGTTTATGAATGCCACAGACAATACTCATTTAATTGATTCATTCTGGCGTAAAACACATGAGTTGGATTCGATTCGAAATGAGCATTGGCAAAATGCACTGCCGGAATTACAGGCTCTTTTATGAAATTACCACACTCTAAATTCTGTGTTTTGCCCTGGATCAGCATGGAAGCTTCACCTATTGGCACTGTACGCCCCTGCTGTCTGGCTGATCATGAGCTGTGTGATGATGCCGGCAACAAGTTTGAACTGGCCACCGCCAGTTTTGACACCATAAGACACAGCAGTGACATGCAAACTTTGCGACAGCAGTTTCTTGATGGTGTACAGCCAGAAACCTGTAGACGCTGTTGGGCCGAAGAAGATAGTGGGCGTACCAGCAAACGCATGCACACCTTGGAGCGACTCAAGCATATTGTGCAAGATCAACCTTGGACAGTAGATGCACGACCTTTGATGTTTTTGGATCTCAAGTTGGGCAATATCTGCAATTTAAAATGCCGCATTTGCGGATCCTGGAGTTCAAGTCAATATGCCACAGAGGAACTACAAGCATTGCCATCGGATCAACGTCGTGGCACCTTTCATCACAACATGCTACGTGCAGGCGCCTGGCCCAGATCCAGTCCGCAGTTTTGGCAGGAAATTGAAAACAATCTGTCAGACATACGCTATATTGAATTCACTGGCGGCGAGCCATTTTTAATTGCCGAACACTTTGCGATGTTACAGGGCATTGTAAATCGTGGTATTGCACAAAATGTAGAAATACATTACAATACAAATGGCACTGTGTTTCCTGAACAGGCTGCAGAAATTTGGCGTCATTTTCGCACAGTGGAAGTGGCATTTAGCATAGATGATCTAGGCGCACGGTTTGAATATCAACGTACAAACGCTCGTTGGCACGAAGTTGAACACAACATTCGTCGTTTCCAAGACTTGAAACACAGCATACCCGGACTTAGACTGCAATGCTGTACCACTGTGAATGTGTTTAATATATGCTACTTGGATCAAGTGGCTCGTTGGATTGTGACACAGGATTTTGACTTTGTGTACTGGAACATGATGCACGATGCTTGGTATTTCTCTATTGCTTCCTTGCCTGAAAAGGCCAAGCAAGGTATTAGATATCATTTACGCAATGCACAGATTCCCGATCAATATCGTGAGGAATTTGACCGCATTGTTGATTTCATGACAAATGGTGCAACCGACAGTGGGCGTGTGTTAAGAGACAACATTCGTCTAGTGGATCAACGTAGAAATCAAAACCTATGTGATGTTGCCCCTGAATTGGCCTTTTTAATTGATTATGACAAAACCTGATACATTGTGCATGGCACCGTGGACGCACACGTACCTAAGTCCACAAACAGAACGACGCATGTGTTGTGCGTCGCGGGAACCTGCACAGAGCTTTACACAGTACATAGACACAGCACAGGGCACAGGCAAATACATGCCCGTCACGCTGGAGCAACACTGGAATTCGGAACACATGCGAAGTGTGCGCAGACGCATGATGGCCGGGGAAACGCTTCCTGAATGTGATGTGTGCAATTCAAAACTGTTAAACACCGACGTATATAGAACTTATTTCTGGCATTTGTTCCGACACAAGTACGATGACATAGCACGTACAACAGACGCAACAGGTTCGACCACAATGCAGCCTGTATCCTGGGACTATCGTTTTTCAAATCTCTGTAATTTTAAATGCAGAACCTGTGGGGACATGTTGAGCAGTTCATGGGAAAGTGAACAGCGACAGCATGACATGATCAACTGGGCCGACGCCAAAAACAACTGGATGAAACCTGCGGTACGTGAACAAATAAGCCAGTTTCAAGACAGTCAAATTGAAGCAGAGTTTGCCGAAGCTGTGGAACAACATCGTGTGGAAGAAATATACTGGGTAGGAGGAGAGCCTCTCATGTATGAACAGCACTGGCGCTACATGCGCAGGATCATTGAATTAGGAGATGGACCACGTGTTTACGCTAGATACAACACCAATCTCAGCAGAGTTGATTATCGGGGGTGTAATCTTTATAGCGATATTTTGGCTCACGTACGAGATTGGCAAATTTGCGCAAGCATTGACGGCACTGGATCAATCGGTGAGTACATTAGAACAGGGCTTGACTACTCGAAATTCAAACAAAACTTTGAACTCGGAACACAGTACGCAAAGCACCCTAGACAAATGAGACTGGACTTTACACTTACTCTTCCAGGCATGTTTGAAGTTGAAAATATCAATCAGTTGGCACAGCAATTAGGCGTGGACGTATTGGCCAAGGTAATCTTTAGCTTTAGCCCGGACATTGTAATGAGTCCCTTGGCATTGCCACGTGAGTTGTTGACACCCTGGGCGGATGAACTGGCTGCCAAGAGTTCGGGAGCCATGCGTGATGTGCTGTTACAGTTAAAGAATCGACCCACGTTTGCGGAACAGTGGCCGGATCAATATCAAGACGCTGTGATTCGTGGCAAGCGTAGAGTACTGCGTTTAGAAAGCATAAGATCAGCTGATACTGACATGGCACAAATCTTATCACAACGTGCAGACATAGGAAAATGGTGGAATGACATCCCAAGTTAAAGTAACACTGAGAAATCCAGTAGACAAGTCTCGGCTGCATGCATACTATATTGATGTGCAAGATCATGCCTTGGCCTGGGCCTGGGTGCAGGCATTAAAATCATTATTACAAAGTTCTTGTTTGTTGGAAAAGAATTTTTGTTTCATGGGTTTCCCCACAACAGCTCGTGACATACCTTATTTGTGCGAGCAGGTTAATAGACACATTGCTGTGGTCAACAACAATTTGCCCGGATATCACATAGCTGAACACTTTACCCCGGAGAATGTGTTTGCCACAGATCACAGTCCCATGGGTGTAAATCACGAATTGTTTAATCAGTTACACAATCATTTTGAAGTGTTACAAGGCACAGTGAACAATCTAAGCGCCTGGTACCGTGGCGCCGACTATCAAACAAAGTATGCCATAAGACAGCTGAATTTGATCTGTCATGAAATGGAAAATCTCATACTGGGATTACGTAAAGCAGCCACTAACTTTTATTGGTTACGTCCCAGTCAAATTACCACATGGATCAATGCACCACGCTACCCGTTGCAGGATCAACATCGCGAGGGCTTTGTCACTAATGGTTATGATCGTGTGCTGGGTGGGGTATACATGCACTGGGCACAGATTGGAAAAACACTGATGGAAGTGTTCAGAGACGAAGGTGCACCAGAGTTAACTGCCGCTGTGTGCGAAGCAATAACGCATTTAGAATACTACTCGGGCGAGTTTGATATTGAGTGGGGCAACAACATCACGCTGGGCGGCGCACATACTTGGCACAATAAAACAATTGGTGCATTCCGGGAATGGTTGATTGAAAATGGTCTAGACCCCCGGGACCCCAAGCTCAGTCTAGGTTATTTGCCCGTGGGACAAGTCAATCTAGAACAAAGTTTTGGCACAACAGATCATGCCAAGATATGGAGTATACTGGGTGAACATTTAGATATATACTCCATAGAAGTTGACGGAGTTCAAGCAGTGTATGACTACTGCTGGAATGATTCAGATTACGAACAGCAACAAATCAATTTGATGCGTCCGGGATATGACTATCAAACAAGGAACACACAATGAAATGGTTAATTAACATTATAAACAGAATTCGACTAGAAGTACAATATCGTCGCAAGCTCAAAGAGCTTAGAAAACGTGATCCATTTATCTACAAATGATTTTGGTGAACGGTGATAGCTTTACAGCCGGCGCAGAGAGTACTGTGGCCTGGCCAACTTTGATTGCAAACACAATAAATTTGGCACGTGCAGCTGCCTCTAATGATTATATTGTTCGTAGTACTGTGGACTATATCGAAGATCGGGGTACAATTACTCATGCCATAATTGCTTGGACCACTCCGGCTAGAATTGAAATAAACGGATATCACCTAACTGCTAGTAGTCATGCCGAGCATGGTGCTATAATTAAAGAAGTATTTCAACAATGGAATCAAGAGTGGGCGTTGAATAAGTTTTGCAATCAAGTGCATTTGCTTGGGGGATATTTAAAATCTAAAAATATTCCTTATGTGTTTTTAAGCACATTTGATCTGCAAACACAGTTATCCGGACCTGCACCAGACAACTATCTAGGTTGGCCTGACCAGGGCATAATTGAGTGGATGGGGGACTGTGATAAAGGGCCCGGCGGACATCCATTGGAACAAGGACACAAAAGAATAGCGAGCAAAATCAATGAACATATTAGGAATCTCGGCTGGGTTTCATGATGCCAGCGCCACCGTGATTAGTTCTCGGGGCGAAATACTTTTTGCCGGGCACAGTGAACGCTACAGTAAAAAGAAAAACGATGCTGACATTTGCCCAGATCTAATCAATGATGCTGTGGCATCAACAGCGCACCTTGATCACGGCATTTCCACAGTGGCCTATTACGAGCGGCCTGTGTATAAGCAACTAAGGCAGTTTTATAGTGGTCAAGGGATTGAATGGGACAAACTGTCAGTTAAAAGTATCTTGTCTGCCCAAATACCCGCATTCAATTTGAGTGATGTCACTGTTAAAAACTACAATCATCACCTTAGTCATGCTGCCGCAGGATTTCAAACATCACCGTATGACCGTGCCACTGTTGTGGTTATTGATGCCATTGGCGAATGGGACACTATCAGCATTTGGGGTGCAGAATACATAGACGGAAAAGCCTGCTACCGACGTCTTTGGCGACAATATTATCCGCACAGCATTGGACTGTTTTATTCAGCTATTACCAAAGCTGTGGGACTAAAACCCATGGATGAAGAATACATCACCATGGGCATGGCAGCATATGGATCCAATCTTGGCGCAGCCTGGCTGCAAGAACAATTTGTAGCAGACGTCAACGAACTAAAGTTTAGAAAGAATCTCCATCTTGGTTTTGACGAACATGAGTTGTGTTTTACTCACAATGAACATCTTGCGGCATCAGCCCAGGCCTTGACAGAACAGCTAATTAATAGTGTCATGCACCGGGCTCGAGAGTTCAACTGGAGCACAAATCTTGTGTACATGGGCGGGGTTGCGTTAAACTGCTTGGCCAATCGACATCTTGGAGATTATTTTGAAAAAATTTGGATACTACCTAATCCTGGTGATGCTGGTTCTAGTCTTGGCGCCGCCGCTCTTGCCCACGGTGGCCGTGTTCATTGGCACAGTGCTTTTTTGGGTCGCCACATTGCTGGCCCTTATCCTGTCCATGATGCAATGGAGCATTTACTGGATACTGGAATTGTTGGGGTTGCTAGCGGACGAGCCGAATTTGGACCCCGCGCATTGGGTAACCGTAGTTTACTTGCTGACCCACGTGGCATAGACATCAAGGATCGCGTAAACGAAATCAAACGCAGACAACGGTTTAGACCCTTTGCCCCGGTCATTTTGGAAGAGCACGTTGACAATTATTTTGATATGCCTCGCGGTTTTCCTAGCAGTAGATATATGCAGGTTATCGCCCGTTGCCGGCATCCCGACCTATATCCTGCTATCATTCATCACGACGGAACTAGTCGTGTACAAACTGTACCTGCAGACGGATCGGGTATAAGACAACTACTAGAAGCATGGTACGCTGAAACAGGCTGTCCTATGTTGCTTAATACAAGTTTAAACATACGTGGTGAACCCATGGTAAATGATCGTGCTGATGCAGACAGATTTGAAGAATTATACGGAGTCACAGTGGTATCATGAAACAGTTTGTTATTGCACTACTGGCTGCGATTTCATTATCAGCTCAAGCCATGCCTGCTACGTTAGTTTACGACTTGTCTAATGATCGCATTATAAGTCAACAGGGCGACGACGTACAACGCCCCATTGCCAGTTTGAGCAAATTAATGACAGCAATGGTGGTATTAGACAGCTCGGTGTCCATGAGTGAACTGTTAACTATTAATCGACGAGCAGGCACACAATTGCCACAGCGCGAGTACTCAAGGCTTGAATTGTTGCATGCCATGCTGGTCAAGAGCGATAATGCCGCTACCGAAACCCTGGCAGAAAATCATCCAGGCGGACGCAGTGTCTTTATGTTCATGATGAATTCCAAGGCTCACGAACTCAACTTGACCAATACACATTTTGTGGACCCATCAGGACTGAGTGTGTTCAATATCAGCACTGCATACGAAGTTGGGGTGATGCTTAGAGCAGCCAATCAATACGAACTCATACGCAATATCAGCACACTGAAAGAAGTACGATTAGAAGCACAAAAGAAGAAACGCATTGTGAGTTTTATCAACACCAACTACAACATACTTTCACAGTTCAAGGACATCGTGGTCAGCAAGACAGGTTTTACAAACCCTGCAGGATTTTGCATGGGATTGATATTAAACCGTCAGGGACACGAGTTTGTGGTAGTTGTTCTGGGTGAGAAAAACAAAAATCAACGTGCAGCCACAGTTAACCGCATCGTGCGTGAACTATCTTAAAGATAAGTTTCCAGCGGCCCACGACGTCGAATGTCTTGTGTGCAACAACTGATACCTGAATCAAAGAAGTACTTGTGCCGCATGTCACATATAATGGGTTCAATATGGTGTTGCTTGCAAAAATCAAAAACAGTTTTGTTGTAGGCACTGAAGATAACATGCTGTTCGTCTAGTACCAAACAGTTAACATCAAACACAGTTTCGGCTACAAAGCCAGTCCACTTGTTGAGATAAGTGTCCACAAATGCGGCAAATTCAGCAGTGGGTTCTCTGCCATGTACATACCAACGTTCGTTAAAGTTTTCGTATTTGAACTTGCCCACTTCCATGGCAGCTACAATGCTTGGATCCCAGATACGTTTGACTTCCCAGCTAGGAAAGCTAGTACCATAGTCAATGTCATGGTCGTGCAAGCTACTTAAAATAACACCGGGTTTAAGTATGGCAAACACACTATCACCGTGACCGTTGGTCTGAGCACGATGCACACGATAGCGATGATCAAGCACATTGTCTCTAATCCAATGCATTTGTTCTTCAGTGAGCCACTCACTGCGATCAAAGAACACATCGGTACCCACACGCACAATGCAACTGGCCACTGCATTGGTCATGACATGATTGTCTACGTAACCGTACTGGTGTGGATCAATTACAGTGCCTGGATTGTGCTGTTCGTAGTCATTGCAGATTTCATCCATTTCGCCCACGTGTAAAACTCTAAGTAATTTTTCACCTAGGGTAATTTGCCAATCCCTGGGAACCAAGGGAGGCACCGGAGCCCATTGTTGATTCATTTGTCCACGTTTGAACAAGTCGATATCTGGCAGATTTGGTCTACGCACTGTGGCACCGTATTGTTCGATTGTTTTTTGTAGGTTTTCAAGGTCTTCTGCAGTTTCGTTGAGTATTTGACCCAGTTGTTCACGGACTTCTGCGTTTTCGATAAAGTCAAAATAATCTGGGGTGTGTACACGACCCACAATAACTTCTTCTAATGGTTGCCAGCTGGTATAACTTTGCACTAATGACATTGGATTTCCTCGAGTAGTCTATTTACAGGGTCGATACTCCTGCTGTCAAAATGTTTTTGATTGTGGTCTATATCGGATTGGCACTTTGCCAGCCACGAAGCATCAAGACGTAGAGCCTTTAATGTATCAACAATGGCCAGCCACCGATCAGTATTGTTTTCTATACTGTCATATGTGTTGTTGATTACTGAATCAAATGTACGATACCCTAGATCTCTTAGAGCTCTTAGTGTGCCTGCACCAGATACTATCACAAACGGCTGCCCGTATTTTATGGCCTTCCAAGTTTTTTCAGTGATAAATGCACCACCACTGCGATCTACATCATACAGTGTCTCAAACACAATATGACAATAGGACTGTGTGTACAAATCAGTGTTGACCCAGTTGTGATTGTTGTGTTGTGCTGTGGTAAGGTTATCGCAATAGTGCGGAGTAAGTTCAAGAAACTGTGCCATTCTAATATCCCAATTTGGAACAGCGTCTAGTTCCAAAGGATTGTCGGCGTGTTCGTCTAAACAGGATTGATTAGCAGTGTTGTAACTCCACAAGCTTTGATCTAATATACCACGGTGATACAAGTCGCTCATGCATGCGGCACGCCATACCTTGTGTAATCGATTTATAGCAGTGAATCTATAAGGGCGAGTGGGACTGACTGTTACTGGCAACTGAGTTTGGTTGGTAACTCTAAAGAAAAATTCATGATCGGGAAAATACAAAAAGTTATCAAGATGTCGCGCACTTGAATTGGCACTGATAAATTTGTAGCAATGTGCAGATAACTGATGTTGCATAACCAAACTATCAATGCGCTGTTTAATAACAGTAGGATTGTCACCTTCGTGATAATAAAATAACACAGTTAATTTGCCAGTGCGTAATTTTTCTTGGGCCATGGCACTCATCAATGCAAAATAATCTACCGAAAAATCAAACCAACCTATGCCAATTGGATACCATGCATGATCAAATGACGCAGTGGTTAGTATTGTTTGGTAATTGTCAGTGTACATCAATAATCTCAAAGGCACAACCCTGGGCCAATGGTGGTCATAATTGTCGTCTACTTGTGCAAGATTGGGTTGACCCATTTGATCAAAACAAAATATCATGTGAAATCTGTTTTTAATTGGTCAAGCATTCTAGAAAGTTCATGCCATAACAATATTTCAAACCTACCATTGTAAAAATGGTCATAATTGTGCTTGATAATTGGTAGCATGCTTAAAAACAAGTCTTGTTTTTGTTTTTGAGTGTACGAGTTTAACTGTGTGAGTAAGTCGGCAATTTTTTCTATTCGCCGTGCTTCATCAACTTCGGTATCGTATCGTTCATCCCAAAAGTCACCAAAGGTTTTAAACCCATACTGGCGTAGATATTGCAAACTACCTTGTGGGCCCACAATAACAAATGGCATACCCAGGCATATTGGTTTAAATGACTTTTCGGTTAGGTGCTGTCTGCGTCCCGATGCTACAGTTTCAGTAACAAGATACAACAAACTTTCAGCTGATTCGTCAAACAAACTCAACCAATTACTGTGCATAGGCGAATTATGTTCACCAGGGAAGTTAATGGGCAGGGTCTGCTGAGCAAACACGGATTCAATATCTGGGTATACTCTCTTCAACTGTGCGGCAGCTTCTACTACTGAAATATTCTCTGCCGGACAAACTTCGGGACAACTAATCCAGTTATCAGTAAGTCCACGTTTAAAAATATGATACAACATCAACAATCTGTGTTGTCTTGCACCTGCTACAATTCGATTGGGAGCAACAAATGTTTTGGTAATAGTACGTTCGTGCGGCAAAGGCATTAGATACGTTCGATTGTATCCTCTATACCAGTCCAGCGCCGCCCAGCCGTGGAAGAAGTAATAGTAAGGTTTCCATCCATATTGCTCACATGCTTTGTCAACAAACTCACTACGGTACTCACTGGTAACAATGGCTTTCTTAGCTGGACCTTGACCATAATTTAAATCCAAATTTCGTTCAACTACACTGTCAAATAACGGTGCATGTACGTCCAAATGAATTGGCTCTTGGTCATGAAAGAATATATAATTAAGTTGTTGCTTGTCACTACCAATGTTACACAAACTATCAGGGTCAGTTTTACCTGGTGGATCGCAGTTAAACATTCGAGTATGTCCAATGTTTTTTTTAATAAAAGGTAGGAAAGTATTATTATAAATCTCGTCTATTCTTATCATGTTTGATGTATTCTATATAAATCGTCCCACTGGATTGGTTCCACACGAACAGCCAGCTGACAGTATTAATGATGCATGTGCTCGTAGTCGCACAAGGTTTTGTTGGGTTGTTGATTACTTATCGGACTACACAGACTTTGATTTCCTTTGGGAACCCAAACCTTGGGAAGCACAACAGGCACATGTTTGGCCCAGCCAACATCAAGAAAATGGTGGCACTTGGTTACTGCCACAGGGCACATACACCGACGTCAACCGCAACCATCATACTGTACCTAGGAAATCTGCTCCTAGACTACATATCAAACATACTCCCACAAGCCCGGATGTTGGCGATGTAAATGCACGTTATATTAGTGACTACTTGGGCACTATGCGTAGAGCATTGAGCAAACTTGATTGGGAATATTGCTGGGTTACCAGTGATGTGTGTGATTACAACAATTTTGATTTTACTTGGCATCCAAGCGAGTGGCAACTAGATATGTTGCATGTGTTTGCCAGTAACGAACAAAAATTTGGGGATACTTTTTATGTACATGTGCCTAGCTTTTTAAACAAGATTGAAAATTTAAAAGTTCTAGAATGGTTTGAAACTTTGCACTTTGTTGAAGACATATCGGTTCCTCGATCGCCCATGCCCGAAGTTGAATATGCACATGATAGTTTGGCCACAGCTATTTGGAAACACGAATTTACAACACCCCTGGTACAGTTTCATCAAGGAATTGGTATGAGCATACAGTCTCCTACAGTAAGCCTGTGGCAAGAGCGCACCAAAACAGTTGTGCCATTGAGTAACGGCCACGGTACAGCAGTGGTGCCCAGAGAATGTAAAAATTATATCAAGAACCAAGTGTACGATTATCCTTACATAGATAAAAGTAAAATTTATCTCAAAGCCCGGCCCCTAGACATTGTGTTCATCAGCAACGGCGAGACCATGGCCGAAGACACGTACCAACACTTGGTTAACTGTGTGGGAGGTAATGTTTTAAGTAACAGCGGATACAGAATCAACCGTGTGCAAAACGTCAACGGTCGTGTGGCAGCGTACCATGCCGCTGCCGAATCTAGTACAACACCATGGTTCTTTGCAGTGTTTGCCAAGCTATTTGTAAATGAAAAATTTGATTGGACTTGGCAACCAGATCGCATGCAAGAACCCAAGCACTATATTTTTCATGCTCACAATCCTGTTAACGGACTAGAGTACGGACATCAGGCCATGATTGCCTACAACAAACAACTAGTGTTGACCAACACTGGTCGAGGACTGGACTTTACACTAGACAGCGCACACGAAGTAGTACCCATATCAAGTGGCACTGCGATATATAATACATCGCCTTGGATAGCTTGGAGAACAGCGTTCCGAGAAGCACTTAAACTACGAGCCAGTTTGCCAGACGTTGAAAACGAATATAGATTGTCTCAGTGGCTAAACACCAATCCCGGTAGTATGCAGATTGTCAATGAGGAGTGGAGTCGCTGGGGTGCAGAAGATGCTCTAGAGTATTACAAAGAAGTAGGTGGTGACTTTGATGCACTGAAAAAGAGCTACGAGTGGGAGTGGCTGGCTAGCTATGCATTTATAAAAAGAAAATTAATACCCGATGGACAAAATTGATTTCTTTGGGGGACTGCACGGGCACTATCTTGAGCTAGTGGTCAATGTTTTTATTTGGCAAAATGGGTTTGATGTCAACAGGCCTATGTTTACGGATACAGGTGCTTGCCATGTTAAAAATTCTTGTAGTGGTTATCGTTCTATAGTAAAGGCATATCATTGGTCGTATTACAATGTTCCTTTTGATCACAATGACCGTGTGGTACGCATTGTACCTTCACAAAAGGATATGCTAATTGCAGTATCTAATAGCTTTTTACGAGCAGGAGATCAAACAGTTGACTTAGAAGAGTTTGAAATTGACACAATTAACAAGCTTAAACAATTGCCCAAGGCGCAACCTTTTCTAGACATGATACTCAAAGAGTTTGGTGAAAGGTCAGTGTACCCAAGATCTCAAATGAGAAATTACTTTTATTCAATGTTTGAGAATACTGAGTATGGGTATGATATGTACTCGGAGTTTGATCCTGCTACACCAAATGATATACATGTATTTCCATTCAGTGCGTTCTTTGATTGGACACAATTTTATCTTGAACTAAACAAAATTGCCAACTTCCAGAATCTTAATTTTTATCCAACAGTACATCTTAGTAAATTGCATCAAGAATTCTTGAAAGTAAATCAAGGATACCACTCGCAAATTAAATGCAATCAAGTACTCGAAGATATTCTAGCAGGCAAGAATACTCCTATTAAACTGAACATCATAGAAGAAGCTTGGATTGCACATCAATTAGTAAACATTTTTAGATGTTACGATTTACCAATATTGATTCAAGACCAATTTCCAACAAACACCAAAGAACTAGCTGATGCGGTGTTTGAATGGAAGTCTAAAGATTATTAAGCACAGTCAATAACTTGATCTATAATATATTCAACTTCTAGATCTGTTAGTTCTGGATAGATAGGTAAACTCAACACACCACGTGCCAACGAGCTGGCACTAGATAGTATGTCAGGACCTTGTAAATTTCTAAATACACCTACTTCGTGCAAGGGCTGTGCATAGTGTATCTTGGTTTCAATTTTGCGCAATGCAAGGTTGCGTTGCAATGTATCTCTACTTGAAACGTATATTACAAATTTATGAAATGCATGATTGTGAGAATTATGTACATCAATCAATGTCCAAATGTCACTGTGGGGCTTTAACCGATCAATCCAGTGTGTTGCAATCTTCTTTCTGCGCTCTTGCCACTGATCAATGTATTGTGCTTTTACCATCATATGTGCGCAATCAAGCTCACTCATACGACTATTTGTGCCTGTGTTGATATGAGTAGACTTTCCGTTGTCTCGCCAGGCGCGAGCAAAATGCAACAATTCGTTGCTATCAGTAACTATAGCACCACCATTGCCGTAACAAGGTAAATTTTTCATTGGATCAAAACTGATAGCGGCTGCATTGCCAACACGCTTGCAATCAGCTGATAGCCAATGTTGTGCGGCATCTTCAATTACTGTGACATTCTTGTACAGCCATTCTTCCCAAATCTTAGCTGTACCATGATGAGTGACTGCTAGGCCATACAATCCAACCAGGCAAACAACATGGTATTCAACATCGGGAATTTTTGTTACATCTAGCACACCGTATGAATCAGTATCAACTAAAATAACATTCCAGCCAGCTCTTATAAATGCATTGGCTGTGGCTGCATAGGTAAACGTGGGTATGAGTACAGTTGGTTGAGCAGTGTTGGTGCTCAATCTTTGATAGTGATACTCGGCTAGTACTTCTAATGCGCCTGTACCTGAGTGACAAGTTACAGCATATTTGACGCCGTTTTTATTTGCTAGCCAGTTTTCGAATTCAGCAGTACAGTTACCATTCATGAGTTGGCCGCTACGCAACACCTTGTCAGTAGCAGCCAATATCTCAGTTCGTAGATTGTTGTATTGTTTTCGAAGACCAGTAAACGGTATAGTAAGTACGGTCATATAACGTTGTTATCGTATTACTTGAGACCAGTAAGGAGAGTTATTTAACCAGGTAAACATATTTTTTATACCTTGTTCAAGTGTGGTCTTTGGTTCCCAGCCCAGTTCTGAACGCACAAGGTCGCAGTTAACCGGACCACGTGGGCCAGCGAATTCAGGATCTGGCGGCACCATTTCAATTGTGCCTTGGCCAGCAATTTTAACAACCAGCTCGGCAGCTTCACGATACGTAGACGGCTCGCTGGCAGTGATATTATAAATTTTATTTCGGCCAATCTCACTTAGGGCAGCCATTACCATGCCTTCGGCAGCATCATCAACATAGGTATGATCGATAACATCATTGCCTTTTACACGCAACACTCCACCTTTGAGGGCCGCTGTACAAAGTCTGCTCATGTTACGATTGTCCATGTCCATGGGACCATATATTTGACTGAATCGACAAATAGTGTACTCTAGTCCAAAGCGTCGAGCATAATCTTTTGCCAAGTATTCATTGGCCAGCTTCCATACCCCAAAAATACTGTACGGATCTTTGGGAGCATCTTCCTTGACATTGGCTTCATAACGTCCATACACCAGAGGAGAACTGGCAAACACATATCGACGAACTTTGTGTTTAACGCAGGCTTCAAGAACATTGACCGGACCAATGGTCATAGTGGCGGTGCCATCCACTGGCTGTTCACGCAGTTGGTGTTGGCGACCGTTTGTGCCTAAGTCAAATACAATTTCAGGCTTGACCAGTTCTATGATTGGATTGATTTGTTGTGTGTTGCGAACATCAACATAGTGAATATCACGAGTTTTAATTGTAGACAGTCGCTCTTGATGCAATATGTCTAATTCTTTTTGAGAAACAAAATCAAAGTAGTTGGTTTTGTTATCAATAATGGTCACCTGGTGACCACGCTTCTCTAACGAGTGTACCACACGATGTCCGATAAGGCCGAGACCGCCTGTTACTAATACGTTCATAATTTTTCCTTTAATGTAGTTGACCAAAATGCTGACTTGCTAAGCCATGCATAATACTTTTGAAAGCCTTCTTCTACGTCTACCTTAGGATCGTAGCCAAAGTCTCTACGAGCGGCATCAATGTTTAATGCGCCACGACTTGGGAAGTCTGCGTCTTTGTCACGCACATTGATTGAGCCTTTGCCTGCGTATTTTACTGCTAATTGTGCGGCATCAAGCAATGTTCTGCTATGTGACTTAGTGATATTGTAAGTTTTGTTTTCTGTATTGTCGCTTAATGCGGCGCCAACAATACCATCGGCAGCATCTTCAACGTAGGTAAAGTCTAGTGTTTCGTTGGCACCATTGACATTCAATGTACCTCCTCGCATAGCAGTAAGCATGAATTTGGCAATAACCCTATCTTCAACGTCTAGTTCACCGTATACAGCACTGGGACGAATAATAGTATGAACAAGATTAGTTCTACGTGTATAGTCTTTAACTAGCCACTCGCCGGCAAGTTTCATAATACCATATTGACCTTGTGGTTTGCAGTCGTAATCTTCTGTTACATCATCGGTGAAGTCACCGTACACCATTGAACTACTGATGTAGATAAACTTACGCACATCGTATTTGTCGCTGGCTTCTAGCAAATTGAGCAAGCCTTCACTCATAACACGACTTCCCCATGCAGGATTTGCATTAACTACTTTTTGTCTTGGAAAGCTGGCCATGTGAATCACAATCTCTGGTTGCTCTACGTTGAACACATGGTCAACTGATTGTGCATCACAGATGTCTCTATCATAGATATAGCTAGCTACTGCGATTTTCTTTCTACGTTCGGCCATCAAGTAATCAATTTCATCTTGAGGGATGATACCATAGTTTGTTTTAGTATCCATAATAGAAACAAGATGTCCAGCATCTTGCAAACGTTTAACTACATTGTGTCCAATAAGACCTAATCCACCTGTTACTAGTATATTCATTCGTATTTCAACTTCCAATAAGTTTGATCTTGCTCGTTGAGTCGAGCCATGATTTTGTATCGATGCCTCCGGGAATTATAATCTAATGTCTTTATGTAGTACGGTTTTTCAACAGCGTTCTCCATAATCCACTTGCCTGCGTCAGACTCTTGCCAATCCCATAATGGACCAGCGGCATAGATTTCAGGACCTTCGACATCACCTATAGAGAATTCATGATCTTCAACATCGCCTACTGAGAATTCATGTACGCATACATCGCTAAACCTCACAGCACGATCGCCGATGATTTTTACCTCTTCGGCTCGCCAGTGCTTTGATTGATCTAGATGTGTTATTGCCATACGCTAGTTTAGCACAAGGATTAGTCTTGGGCAACCAAGTCTGTTGCCATTGGGAAAATTGCGGCAATAACTTTGGCACATGCAAGAGCGATTTGTTGATGCTCTTTTTGTGTACCATTACCACTGCGCAATTGAATAAAGTGAATCCAACTACGCAATGTGCCATTCATGTACATACGACTCACTGTGAGCCCTTCGGGTAACACAGCACGAGCTTGCTCCTTGGCGATACCGTTTTTGATAGCCCAAGAGTATTCTTGTTTAACTGAAAACAACACACGTTTTTGAGCTCGTTCCCACTCAATGGCTAATAGACGTTGTTGTTCATCGGTTTGATCAAACTCTATGCTGTTTTGTCGATTCTTGGTGTCCTGGAACCTAGCTTCTCTTATCACAAACGCATCGTCAAGCTCGGCAGTTGGATCAGCATATCGCTGGGAGAACTCTTGAAAGGAAAAGCTTCGGTGACGTAGTATTTGTCTAGCAATATCCCTTGTGGTGACAATTTCGCAACAGGCTGATACCATTTCTAGCGGGCTCCAGTGCTGGTGGGTGACAAGGTACCGAATGAGTCGTTCGCTTGTTTCGGTGTTGAATTGATTCGCGGGATTAGAGACCCGGGCACAGTATGCAATAAGCTCTTGAGCATTGTCAATTCCCATGTCTGCAAACTCGTGTGTAGGTTGGCTAAAAGAGAGAAGTTTGACATTCATAGATTCTTTAAAAGGTTATCAGTTTCGGGCTGTAGCAGTTGAGCAACTGCCTCAATGTCTAACACAAATTCCATGTTGGTGATAAATTCAGAATTTTCTTGAACAAATTTATCAACTAGATCATGAACAGCATCTCCGTCTAGGCCTTGTTCTTTTAGCCTACGCAGATTTATAGTTTTTTGTTTCCCGCCAGTGATGCGGAAAATAACTTTTTTAACGCACTCGAGGGGAACATGGTCTTTGTCAACTTGTTCAATGACCTCTTCCCATCGTTTTAGCCAGTCTTCAGTTAACTGCATCCGCAGCCACCTGTGCCTTGGGAGGACGACCACGACGTGGTGCACCTTCGGGTCTTGGAGCTGGGGTTCCGCTCATTATTGCGGCTTCCTTCATCAATCTGGCACTCTCGGCCAATAGGCCCTTTGCCTCGGCAGCCATGCGTTCTGCTTGTGCTCGGAAGTTATTGGCAAGAGCTACGTCGTCTAGAGCTCTTGCGGCATCAGAGCCGGCCACTGCATTAGATCCCTGACGTACTTGATCAATTGGCGCACCAATCTCACGACCGTAATCATCACGTTGACGTACCTTGCCAGTGATGCCGCGGTTGTTGTCTAAATCGGCCATGCGTCGAATAGCATCTTCGCCAGTTTTCATCTCACGGATGATACGATTCATTTCATCAAGATTTACATGACTTGATGGATTTGGTGTAACAACAATTTGTTTGGCTTGTACTTTCTTTAACATTCCTTCGGAGTGGAATGTTTGTAGCATCGGACGTCCGTCTGGAAACAAGCTACGGAATAACGCATCTCCGAGATTCTCAGCAGTTTGTGCAGTGGGACTCTCAATAGTTGACATCAACGAGTCATGCATTGAAACCGGTAGAGTTTCAGTGTAAACCACCAACGCCATGTGCTCTTCGCCGGGCACCTCCCGAAATACAATAGCAACCTTTCGATCACCGTGTTTACCGATATGTTTAATCATTTGTTTCTCCTTGTTGGGTGGCCGATTGAGCTTCGACTTGAGCTTGTGCTTGAGTTTTGATTGCAGTTAAAAACGAATCAAGGCGTTCGTATACCTCGCCAATGGATTTCATTTCATTGGCTTGAAAGGCGCCGCGTTGGCATGCAATATTGATGATGTCTTTGAGACTGTCTAAGTCTACGACTGTAAGTTGTGCAGGATTTTCCATGTTAATATTTAATAAAATTAAAACCCAGGAATTAAAAAATCCCCAGGTTTAAAAGCAATTCTGGAGAAATTAGTCGTCGCCTTCGCCGTACAAGGCCCAGGTACCAAATGGTGGTTCTGGATTTCGGTCACCATGAATGATCCAGCATGTATCACAGTAGTTGGCATCGCCCCAGCTACCAAACGGATAACCGTCTGTGAACACTACCAGCTTCTTGGGCTCAATTTCGGCACTCTTAAGATAGCGGAAGATAGAGTCAAAGTCAGTACCACCACCACCCTGGATGTCATACTCGGCAATGTCGTCAAGATTCTCGCTGTCGTATTGTTGAGGATTATAAGTTTCGGTGTCAAATGTAAACACATGAATACGATAAGAATCAAACGATTCCATGATACCCTTGATTTCACTCAAGAAGTCTTTGCACTGGTCAGAACTAATAGAGCCGGAAGTATCAATGGCCACTGCAATATCAATTGCATCTGTAGTTTTCATACCTGGCATCACAGCATCCATGTGCCAACCTTTGCGGCTTGCCCGCATCCAACTGTAGTCACTCTTGATAGTTGACTCCAATTGCATGCGCAACAGTTCACGCCAGTTCATTTGTGGATCAGTTAAATCCTTGATCATGCGTTTAACGCCTGCTGGCAAGTTACCAGCATCACAAGTTTGTGCGGCACTTAGTACAGCTTCTTTGATCTCGTCTCGGATCTTGGCACGATCCTCGTCGCTGAGTTTTGGACGCTTACCTTTGCCATCTTGGTTGCCGTCGCTGTCACCCTCGCCATCTTCGTCACCTTCACCATCCAAGTGTTCGTCAATCAATTGATCTAGCAATTTGCCAATGTCAATTTTTTGTGCATTTTCCATGATCTTGTCATAGACTTCTTCGGAGCTCATGCCGTCATACTTGGAATCGTACAAGCAAGGCACTGATGTAATAAACTCACCAACCTTGTGTTTCTTCAAGTCTGCGTTGACACAATAATCATTGGCCACGTTCCAAATTTGTGGATCACGCTCACCACGACGACCAAAGTGATCGTAAACACAATGCAACACCTCGTGCCCAAACAAGAACTCAATTTCTTTGGGCTTGAGCAGTTTAATGAAGCGAGAATTATAATAAAAGTTTCTGCCGTCTGTGGCCGCAGTAGAGCACCAAGCATCGGCATTAACCAGTTTCAACCGAGTAGCAAGATTACCAAAAAAGCTGGCACGAAGCAACATACCAACCCGGGCAGTTATCAGTTTTTCTCGAACTTCGCGGTCCACTTTTGGATCAGTCTCACCAATGAGATTAGCAAACTTTTTTGCTAGTTCTTTTTTGTTTTCTGTAGTAGATGCTGACATGTGTGTTCCTTTACGTTATAGTAATATTATACTAAAAAATCAATTATTGGTCAAGTGGATGTGCCAGCTGGAAGAATGCTAGTTCTGCATCACTTTTAAAGTAGATTCGTAACTCACTGCCAGTATTAGCACCATTGGTCCAACTCCAACAAGGATTACATTCCTCGGGAAGATTGCTTGGCGTCTGACGCACAAAACCACCACCCACTCGCATCAATGGTACAGAATTAGTACTCCAACGATAAATCTCATTCCATTGCCTAACTTCGGCACTCCAGCCCCAAGTTTGAAAACACCATTTTTGGGCTCGAGTGAAGTGTAGTGGCCCTTTGTTAAAGGACATATTAGATGAAAATCCAACATAATATTGAAACCATTTTTGGTAGCTGTGTCTGCCATCAAGTCGTTGTACACTGTATTTCATCTTAGGTATTTAAGTCCAAATATGGTGGCATCATGGGGATCACGAAAACAAAAGTCCACGGTCCATGTATTAACCAAATTGTCTAGGTCAAGTAACGGACTCTGGTAGTACCAGCGTGATCGATCACGACCAAAATCTTGGTAAACCTTGCGTAGCAGGTCTTGTACTTCATCATGGCTGTAAGGAGCAAAACTGATCCTTACAGTGGCATAAGTTGGGGCCGGAGCCCCAACTTGATTAAGAGTTGCCTTGCAAGATATACTTGCCATATTTGCTGTGGAACTCGTCAAAATTCTTGAGCTTGGTAGGTTGGAACGGAAGATTGTAAGTGGTAAGCGCGATGCGAGCACCCATAATCACAAGCTCGGTTTCAAAGTTCTTCATCATGTAAGCAAAGAAGTTGTCGCTCATCTCATGAAACTCTTTGTCGGAGACTTTGTTCTCAACAGCATTCTTGAGTTCGTAGCACAAGCTGATAACAAGACTGTACATTGCCGACACTTCTTTTACCTTGAGTTCTTTGGCCTTGCCACTGAGAATTTCTTCTGGCTTGGGCAGTTTACCTGAAATCTTGCGGTGAGCCATAAACTTAACAGCAAGACCTTCACCAACTGTACCTGCAATCAAGTCAGTAGCAGTGGTCTCGTCCATGTCTTCGTCTTCCAACAACTCGCTAACAAAACTCCAAGAGCGTGGTGTAGCAAATGCACGTGAACTAGACTTGGCATCAAAGTCGTACAAGTCTTGCTTGGCAAAACTCAAGTAACCAACCACGTCCTTGTGGATTTGATTCTTAACAGCCCATTCTTGCCATGTAGGGAAGTCGGGTTTCATCTCAACGTGAATAAAACGATTTGCCAGCGGAGTAGGCATACGGAAAGTAACACCTTTATCGCTTTCACGATTGCCTGCGGCAATCATAACAACATTGTCTGGCAGTCGATATTTGCCAATACGACGGTTTAGTACTAGCTGATATGCCGCTGCCTGTACTGCCGGAGCCGCAGAGTTCATTTCATCCATGAACAACACAACCACAGGATACTGGCTGGCCAGATCTTCGTCTGGTAAATCAATCGGGGGAGCCCAATCCATCTTGCCTGCTTCTTTGTTAAAGAACGGGATACCACGAATGTCAGTGGGATCCATTTGACCTAAGCGCAAGTCAATCATGTAACCACCAAGTTCTTTGGTAATGTCAGCAACTACTTCGCTCTTGCCGATGCCAGGAGGACCCCACAAAAACATGGGACGTTTCTTTGCAAAGCATTTCATAACAGCTTTGCGAGCGCCGACTGCGGTTACGGTGCGACTTTCATGTGACATAAGGTTGCTTCCTTGTTAAAAATTGTTTCAGTGCTAGTATTGTACGACTATGTGAATTATGTGTCAACTGTTAAACAGTCACAAATTCCCACATCTTGACACTGGGGTCAACAGCAATCAATTCACGTGCCGCAGATGTAAGCAAACGATATCGAGCATTGACTTGAGCACGTGGTAGTTCACCATCGCAAGTGAGATTTTCTGGACTCAAGTCAGAATCCAGTGCATTGGCAATCTTTTGATTATCTTGTCCAATAACCAATGGCGCCTTACCAAAAACAGCAGACCACTGGTTTTTTTGATCTACATAAGCTTTTAAGTGTTTCATCGTTGCTCCTAATTACTATAACTCTATTATAGCAAATGGTGAATTTTAGGTCAACCAATAAAAAACCCCTGCTTGCGCAAGGGTTTTAGGGTGTTGTTTCAATACAACAGTATTAATTCTTCAAAATATCGTAAATTTCTTTCGTAGAATCAATAAAATGTTGTCTAGCACTACCTTTGACTGGCTCGGCAATCAAGTTTAGTTGGTTGCGTGACTCTTGGAACTCTGGGCTGGCTACAGCTTTGTCTAGTGCTCTGACAATCTGTGCAATTTGATCTTTGTTGGCATTCTTGCTGGCATAAACATAAAACTTCAATGTTGCTGGCATTGCAATACCTTGTTCAGCAAACGTGGGAACGTTGGGAATAAGCGGGCTTCGTTGGCTTCCTGAGTAACCAAGTATTTTAATTTTACCGGTATCGTATAGTTGTTTAACATTGGCTAGGCCAGCCGAACTCAAATCAACATGCCCACCAATTACATCGGTCATGCTCTGTGCAGATCCTTTATAGGTTATTAAACTAATATTGGATTTCTTAACAACACTTTTAAAAATTGTTGATGCATCGGCATTGGACAAGTTAGCAAGCGTAACACGCTCGTTGCTGTTCTTTACAAACTCTGCAACTGTGTTGTATTTAAAGTCGGGGCGAGCGACAATAGCTTCTGGTACATACCCCAAGTAGTAAATTGGTTCAACGTCATTAATACCATCAACTTGATCGTTGTTAATAAACAAAGTAGTACCAGATCCAAGCAATACGATGTCTGAGCCAGCATAGTTGGCCACAAACCTTGTGCCGATTGCACCATTGGCGCCAGGTTGATTTTCAACTGTGACCGGTTTACCAAGAGCATTTTCCAAAGCCTTGGCCCAGGCACGACCAACTTTGTCGAACGTCCCACCACTTGGGTTGGGTAGTACTACACGAATATCCTGTGCCATAACAGATGTTACAGCGCACATCATTGCAAAAATTGCAAACAGCTTTTTCATTTAATTTACCTTTCTAAAAAATATGGTTGAGTAAAACTCATCTTGGCGCCACCAGCAATATAGCCAGGCCGATTTTGCCAATATTCTGGAATTTGCTTCCACCAGTGCATGACCAAATTATGCCATGCAATACGTGCGGGATCGTTTGGGTTTTTTAAGAACCATCGATCCCGCCTACTAAGAATTTTACTTGGATCTTTACCCACAGTAAACGTCTTAATATTCCATGTTGGGTATAGCAGTGTGTGGCACCCGTCCTCAGTTAGCCACAACTTCTTACCCATGTAATCCTTGCAGGCCCTTGCAGTGTGCTCAGTAGTAATAAACGGAGAATCAGGAGTGGCCTGTTCCATGTAACGTTTAATAACATGACATTGTTTGATTACCAATTTGGCAGCATCGGGATGAAAATAAAACATCTCCGTGGGCATGTTGCTACCAATCACTGCAACTCCGTTACTGATATCCATGAATCTATGACAGTACTTGCCATTGATTTGCCATACCCTAGGTTTATCAAATCCCATGACAAATCCTAAATTAACGCCGCGGCCAATCATGTCAAGATAGTCTTTGTCAAGTTCATGTGTCAAGTGAATCGCACAAGATCCGGGGCTAAATGTTGCCCAGTTAGTGTGTACAATCATGTCTCGATCGGGGCTGGAGCTAAACAGTTCATATGTACGTGGCGCAATATCAATCATGCGCAGTTTGATCCAGGGATACTTTTCTACAATTTTTTTGGCATAAGGATAGGCAACGTGCTTGACTTCACCGTTGGTCATAAGCTCGTCACTGTTGACACTCCAGTTATGATAGATCATGATCTCATCGGGCCAAATTTCATTGTCGATAAACATGTCTAACACGTTGTGACTGTCTGAGCCACCACTGTATGTTACTACAAGATATTCATACCGATCTCGAAGTTGCTGGCATCTTTGCCGATATAGCTCTTCCAAACTTTCAATGGGCTCCACAGTCCAGTCATGGCGGTTAAATGCATCGTCATGAAAACGATATTCAAGATGAATTCCAGTACGAGTCATCTCGGCAATGGCTTCCACCTTGCTGTAAAATTTTTTTTGTCCGACTTCGTAATAGCCAAACTTGTCGCTTACGCCAAATTGATAATAGAGCATTATTAAGTACAAGTATATACTTGTTGTGAAAATAAATCAATTATTTTGGTAAGCTTGCAGAAGAATTCTGTTCACGGTCGGCGTTCTGTTGTATCACAACAGTAAAGAAGTTTTGCTACTTCAAGCGTCAATATTGATCCGACGTCGGCCCTGCCGGCGTTGCAATATTATTTATATCACAGATTAAGTGGTCAAGAAAAAGCCCACCGAAGTGGGCTTTTGAGTTTCTGTTACGAGGTATGTCTTACCCTAGGCTGCGTTTAGGCGGCCAATGCGAACTGTTCGTCGTTTGCGTTTACGTTTTTTGCTTCTACGACCGGGTTACCCCAATCCTAACGGCTTCTGCTTTGCCGAGCTGTCCACTCTGCTACTCCTTGCCCTGTCGAAACCGATCGACCCCTTCAGAAGAAAACTCTAGTTCATAGCGTTGTTGACAAAAACCACAATGAAAATCAGGTTGCATGATACGATCTCGGAGTTGCTCTTCGGAATCATAATCACGATCACTGATCTTTCTGCATACACACACTATCATTGAATTCCCTTTTGGTGGAGCCGGGGGGAATCGAACCCCCGTCCAGAACACCTTTTGCATTGCTTCATACAGCAATAGCTCTTATTTACTACACTTGTGCTTTTGACATATTTCTATAGAAGTACTACCGCACCTACTGCAACAACAATCACTACACCTACTACAAATCTTACCAGATCGTCGTCCATGTGTTATTCCTCTTATTTGCTGTACTTGCGCTCTCGACGTACCTCTTGAGGGCGTTTTAAGTAATCAATCCCAACTAGACCTTCTTCAATTTCCTGCAATGCAGTTGTAATCGGACCTTTGGGATTTTTGATTGTCGAGTGCCACCCTGCGTTCAATTCTCGCACTCTTCGGGAACCAATAAGAACCAAATCGTATCGATTGCCAACTGCATTAACTGCACCTTCACTTGTGAGACCATTCATGATTGTTCCTTTATCCATTAGATATTTTGAGACTTTTCAGTCTATCGGCTGCATAGCTTGCGGCAAATGCATTTGGTTTGACCATTGGAATAACATTGCAAGTACCGCGAATGTATCCAATTGCCTGTTGTACAGCACATGAACTGCCGTACATTTCATTTGGGTTAATATCCAAGTGAACTTCAACTTCGAGATCTTCCAGCGCAGGCGCAAGCCTTTGAAACATATCGCTTACACGATATACTTCGTTCATAAGACGCATGCTTGGACGACTTGCCTTTTGATCATAGTCTCGTTCTCTAGATACTTCCCCAAAAATTTTACAACCGTTTTTGCCATTGATGTGTACAACAACGGCCACTGTGTATTCGGCCCACCAGGTGCCATCTACTTTGTAGCGGTCAGAATCAGCTCCAAGGTATACCCGTGTGCCCAGGCCTTGCGCCTGAATAAATCTAACAACTTCTTCTACATTTATTTTCATGGTATTACCTTAATAAAAAACTATCTCAACTTTTAAATGTAAATATCACTATGACCAAACCAACTCTAAAATATGCAGAATTTTATGTTACCAATGTTTGTAATTTAGATTGTCCGCAATGTAATAGGTTCAACAATCGCAAATTCAAAGGACATTATAAATTCAATTTAGGTACTTATCAACGCTGGGCCGAGTGCATACACTTAGAAAGTTGTAATATACTTGGCGGCGAACCAACTTTGAATTCTGATCTTCCAGATTGGATTCGAGGAATACACCAATGTTGGCCCAATGCTGTTGGCAAAGTGGTTTCAAATGGAACTCGATTAACTAAGCTATCTGGCCTAGCCGATGCGCTGGCAAATACTGGTTGGACATTAGACATCTGTGTTCACAATCCTCTAATGAGAAGTTATGTTCTTGGTGAAATTAATCAAGCTTTTGGTCACTGCCGAATTAAACAAATTATACAACACAATAATTTAGTTGTCAATGGCATTGCGTTCGAAACGGCCCAGGGCATTACGATCAACATCAAAAGTGGAGAAAATTTCCACAACAACATTTTTCAGGATGGCCAATATCAATTGCATGATTCAGATCCAACTGAAGCACATCGTGTGTGTACAATGAAACGTTGCCACCATTTTATTGATGGAAAACTTTATAAATGCGGAGTAGTGTATCTGTTGCCAGAATATTTCAATCAAGTTGGGCAGCCAGTGCCAGAACTGTATGATCAATATCAACCACTTGAACCCGGAGCAATCACACAAGACGATTTGGACTTGTTTTCATCTAGTGCGATCCCACAATGTAAATTTTGTCCAACCAATTTGGTTTATGAGACTAATCAATCAAAATTTAAAAACCAATTGTTGAATACACGAGTGCTTGGTCACCAAGGATAATTTTTGTAAAACCAGTTGCTGACCGGAGTTTCCAGTTCAAATTGTAAACTACCATCAAATCCTATGCAATTACTGTATTCACTGACCAGCGGATCACTGTAGCCGTTTGTGTTGTGATGATATTGAGCTATACGTTGTAACACAGGCTCAATGTTGATAGATTCTATTTGAATATTGCTGATTTGCACAACAGTGCTACTGGCATCATCATTCTCAATCCCAGTTTTGCCTGCAAAAGTAATTGCCACTTGATGAGTTGATGCAACATGGTCGTCAAGGTTGACTTTCATAGTCACAGGTGTTGAATCAAGTACATATTCCCATACTACTGCATTGTTGATCAAACACTGTACCTTCAAGGGCACTAGCCCGGGAGAGTTAGTAAATGTTGATTCAATTAGAGCCATGTTGTTTGTGTTGGTTAAACTTTTCCTCAACTGACTTAAAAGCTTCGTCTTCAGCTCTGGCATCGTCAACATCTTTAGGATTGGGTTTCCTAAAGATTGCATCAAAGTTGTTTCCAAAATCTTTTTGGCTAACACTGAACGGTCTTGGTCTTGAACCTTTGCTCATATTATATTCCAATTTGGTGGTGCTCCTAACAAGAATTGAACTTGTAGCTCGCCCTTACCAAGGGCGTGTATTGCCATTATACTATAGGAGCAATATAAAGTCAACTATCGTTGTTTTAGTTTTAGGTAATTTTTGTGTGAAAACAACTCATAGTCATGTGAGTTAATTTTACCACTGTTGACATATTGCTCAAGCATGATGGCGTCTTTGTATTTGTTCAAGCCAGCATCCTCATTGTGGGGGTAGTCTGTAGAAAACATAACACGATCCCATCCAATGTACTCTGCATCTCTTAAAAATGTTGGGTGCTCCACCTCTGTGCTGTACCAAAAATTGTTTTTTAGTATAGGTAGTGGATTAGGCAAACCTTGTTCAGCAAAAAATTCTTCTATCTCTTTGATCCAATTGATCCCACGCTCAATAACCAATATTTTAAGATCGGGCATGCCTTTCATGATGTATTCGGTAATGATACTGGCAACTGTGATCTTCCAAGACTGTCCGTCACTGGGCCATCTTTGTTTCATTTTTTGATATAATTCACAGTTAACAGTCCAGTCAGTGTTGTAATCAAACGGGGTATCTCTGCCAGCAGTAGGATGCAAGTATATTGGCATACCAGCTTTGTTACACTTGGCAAAAATGTTTTTTGCTCTAGGAATGAATCCCCATGCAGGATGAAAGCTTAAAAATACAGCAAAGAAGTCGTTATCAATGATCCAGTCAAGTTCTTGTTCACTGGCTTGAATATCTTGCAGTGCCAACCAAGCAGTTAAATCAAATTTGTTGTAGGGCTTAACAACATCAAGCATGCCTCGATTGTATGTGGTCATTAATTCCACTGCTTCTGCAGGCGACACATAATAACCAATGCCTTGCTGATACGGTTGCACATTTATCAACGCACGGTCAACCCCAAGCCTGTTTTGACAAATGTCAACAAGCTCATCAATGTCAGGTAATGTAGAACTTGGATCCGGGAATTTGTATTTTATTTTTGACAAGTCCTTGGCAACAAATATATCGCCTAGATCATGCTCGGCAATTTCTTGTCTAATGTGTTTGGGCAACACATGAAAACGATCTGCGTTTGGCACAGTGGGCCAGGAGTCGTCACAAATGTTTGCATATACACTTTTCCATATACGGTCGATGATTGCAAAATTGGTGTTTTGTGTTTTTTTGCGAAACTCTAACCAGGGAGTATGTTGAAAAGATAGATGATCAAACAGATCAGGGTGTGCATAATGTGTATCGGCATCAATAAGCATGATTTTATTTATGGTGGTGATAGAAGGTATCGATCCTTCCTCGTCGGCTTATGAAACCGCTACGCATCCATCTACGTCATATCACCAGATTTGGAGCGGGTAGCGAGAATCGAACTCGCACTCTAACCTTGGCAAGGTCACAGGCTACCATTACATCATACCCGCATTAACTTGGAATCATGTGAGGCAAGTACGGAACAGCTCTTGGACCATGCCGTTGTTGCAGAAGCTTCATTGCTTCTTGTGCATTTTCTGCGCCAACACGATCTTTGAATTCTTTGCCGTTTATTCTAATTGTTGCTTCAAATAATTTCATAAATTTGGTGCCCTCAGCGGGACTCGAACCCGCAAAATTCGGATTTTGAATCCGACACGTATACCAATTCCATCACAAGGGCGTTATGCTTGGTGGTCTACATTCGTGCCTTTGACATTTTCTACTTCAAGCGTACCCTTGTTGTTGTATAACGTATAAAAATACTGCTCAATTTCGGTGTACGTTCTACCTTGTTGGTCCACTAAGCTAGTAACATGCCTAACACGTTGTCGTTGATCTACTGTGTCAACTACCGCATATATTGATTCAACAATCATGCAGTATTTACAAAAAAAGCAAACAAACCGGTTTCGCTAGGGCGTGTGGCTGAACACCAATCGACGATAGATTGACTTATCACCGGCAACAACTTTGGGCCTCACACCCAAACACCTGATCCGCTAGATGTGCATCACTGCACAGTGCCAGCCGGGGGAAACCCCTACACGTTTTTTTGTTTGCAAAACAATGGTACGAGTGGCCGGAATCGAACCGGCACGCCCTTTCGGGCGAGAGATTTTAAGTCTCTTGTGTCTACCTATTTCACCACACTCGCAAATTTTGGTGCGGACGGTGAGACTCGAACTCACACCCCGAAAGACTGGCTTCTAAGACCAGCGCGGCTACCAATTACGCCACGTCCGCTTAAATACATTATGACTGATTATAACACATATACAGATATCTTGTATACGAAATCGGCAAGGCTACCGTATACTCCTAGAACATCCTATACCACTAGTCAAAAGTTTGTGCCAGACCCAGTGTTAAATCGGCCTAGAGCTAACTTTGTTCCAGAAAAAATTTTGGTAGCCAGTACAGGTATCGATCCTGTGTCTCTCGATTATCAGTCGAGTGCTCTACCTTTGAGCTAACCGGCTATGACCTGGTGGCAACGGCTGGACTCGAACCAGCCACGCACAGATTTTCAGTCTGTCGCTCTACCTGATGAGCTACGTCGCCAAACTATATTAATGGTAGGAAGTACCGGGATCGAACCGATGACATTCTGCTTGTAAGGCAGATGCTCTACCAACTGAGCTAACTTCCTAAATTTTGGGGTGTTAGATGGGGAACGATCCCATACCTTCGCTTTCACAGAGCAATGTGCAGACCACTACACTACTAACACCATGATTTATTCTTCTGGGGGAATAGTGCCATTTGAATGCTTGTCTGTGACTTTTTCCAAGTCTTGAAACAAACGTTTTTCTTGAGCAGTAAGCTCGTTAAATGTCTTGCGCGGATTCCCGCACAGCATGCAGCCGGGTTGACCGCAATCCATGGCATGATGTTTGACCATGCGATGCGGCTCTTTTACTGCAATATCATTGTCAGTTAACCCATGCGCTTTGGCAATTTTAACTTGTTTTTTTACAGCGTTATCGTCTTTGAGTCTACGTTTGCTGTTTTTAAACTTGTCTGCGTCATGTGACATGATTTCCCCTTGAGTGTATATACTTATATACATAAAACTTGGCCGGTCCTGCAGGAATCGAACCCACACCGCTTGGTTCGAAGCCAAGCATGATATCCATTTCACCAAAGACCGAAACACTGGCGGTGCGACTGAGACTCGAACTCAGAAAGCGGCTTTCACCACTCGACGGATTAGCAATCCGCTCCAATACCATTATGGGACCGCACCTTGTAAACTTTGGTACCACCTAAGAGATTTGAACTCCTAACCCCTGCGTTCGTAGCACAGTGCTCTGATCCAATTGAGCTAAGGCGGTATACTAAAACTGGTCGGAATGGTGGGATTCGAACTCACGACCCTCTGGTCCCAAACCAGATGCGCTACCAGGCTGCGCTACATTCCGAAAACTTGGCTCCCCAGGGTGGGATCGAACCACCGACACACGGATTAACAGTCCGTTGCTACTACCTCTGAGCTACTAGGGAATAAACTATGGAGCGGGGTAAGAGAATCGAACTCTCCGCATCAGCTTGGAAGGCTGAGGTATTACCACTATACGAACCCCGCAAATTTTGGTGCCCCAGGTTAGAATCGAACTAACTACCTATCGCTTACAAGGCGAGTGCTCTACCAGTGAGCTACAAGGGCAAAACTCATTAATACTTATTTCTAAAATACCATATAGAAACACACTATCCTAGACTGACTACTTTGGCACGGGCTTTGCTACAAGCGATACCGTTGGTAATGTGTTTTTATATGGTAGGACCAGCGAGATTCGAACTCGCGACCAATGGATTAAAAGTCCACTGCTCTACCGGCTGAGCTATAGTCCCATAAGTCGTATTAATTGATTTTACGTGCCAATCATAGACCTACGGAAGTCTATGACGACACTAACGTTTGGTACGTTTCATGTCATTCTCCATTGTAAAATTTGGCTGAGGGTGATGGATTCGAACCACCGCATGTCGGAATCAAAATCCGATGCCTTACCAACTTGGCGAACCCCCAATAATGTCAAAGGTACTCGTAGTTCACTGTGCTCTGATTGACACGATGTACTATAGCACCATTCTTTAGGTGAAACCTTCGAGCCATTTCAGTTGGTGGACTCAAGGTTATAAATCTTTTGATCTCGGGGCGATTTTTTAGAATCCAGTCTCGAGCCTCAAAGATTAAATCACGACCGGCACCGGGTTCATAGCTCCATATAGTATAGAAAACTACAACCTCGGGGGTGTCAGTATCCTCGAAAAGTTCATTTTCACTTTCCGGGATGCGTTGTTGGTAACTTACACAAGTAACTGCTCGAGCACCTGCATCTTCCTTTCGCGACACAAAGATATCGCGGTTGTTACCAACTCTCAATGATTCAGGAATATGCGGGCGCACAGGATCTTGCTTAAGACACTCAACGAACGAATCAGAAACAGATTTGATTAAGTGCAACATAATATCCTTATATATCATATGTTTGGTGGACCGAGGGAGAATCGAACTCCCAACTGAGGCTTGCAAAGCCACCGTTATCCCATTTAACTACCAGCCCAAACATGGCGTACCCCCAGGGACTCGAACCCCGACCAACAGTTTTGGAGACTGCGATGCTGCCATTACACCAGGGATACACAAATGGTTGCGGGGGAAGGAATCGAACCTCCGTCTTTCGGGTTATGAGCCCGCTAGTCTACCGCTGACGTACCCCGCGGTTAAAACTTACTTAATGGTAGGAGAGGTGGGAATCGAACCCACATTCGCTGCCTTATCTAGACAGTGCTTACGAGTTTATAAGGCTCGCCCTAAGGCCAATATTAGCAACTCTCCCGTGTTGATTGGAGTAGGGAGTGAGATTTGAACTCACGGCTTTACGGATTTGCAGTCCGTTGCATTTGACCACTCTGCCATCCCTACATATTTTTATAGTCAAGCATCGAGAGATGCCGATTTGTCAACAAAGGTGCTTCCTCTGACAAGCGAATAGCAGTTATGTCAGGACCTGTTCCTCGCACAGTTAGGCCCGCATAGTTGTGGCGTCCCACAACGATACCTGTATCGATGCTTGACTATAAAAACAAAAATGCTCTGCATCCCCCGGCGGTAATTATAGAGTATCAAGATATGACGCTATCATACCCATCACACACTCCTTCCACCCGCTTCCCGACAGGGACCGTTCTCGCATTGCCAGCGGCCTTTGGGTTCGAAGACTACCACCCGTAGTTGTCACACTACTTCTCATCGTGTGGGTCACACTATCCGGAGACACCCGGAACGTTCTTGGTGGAGATGGATGGATTTGAACCACCGTGCTTTTTAGGGGCCAGATTTACAGTCTGGTGCAATCAACCGCTCTGCCACATCTCCATGTTTGGTACTCGATAGCGGAGTCGAACCGCTCTTGCCTGGATGAAAACCAGATGTCCTAACCGATAGACGAATCGAGCAAATAAAGGAGAGTCACGGTTGCAGGACCTAGTGCTTCGTCACCGAGGGAAGTGTCCAGGCGATGTGACTCTCAAAACTTGGCGGTCTTAGGGGGTAACGATCCCCACTCTTACGGCGTGACAAGCCGTCGTGCGTCCATGAACACTTTAAGACCATATTCACTATATGAAAACACATTAAGGAAGGATATAAATCTCAGCACCACCTGGCGACCTACGTTTTTTCTCATTACTGCCTACTGTTTAGCCTGTCGCATTCCCGGAAGTTGTTCCCTATTTCAACCACTCGTTGCCTTTGGTATCGGCTCAGGTATCTATTTCGGGCTTCCTGCTTCATGGGTATCAAGGCCGAGAATTTCTTCTACGCAATCGCCCTTCGTTCACCCCTAACAGTGTAGGTAACCTTAGTGTGTTTACATATAGTGCCCGAGCAAGCCCGGGATCACTACATGAAATGCAAATTTTTAAAGAACATTGCTGAGTTATCAGCGCAAGTATCAATTGTACGACACTTGTTTTTTTGTGTCAACTGTTTTTTTGTTGTATTTTTACAACATTTTCCAGTTGCACATTAGGAACACTTATGCTTCTAACTTAACTCTAGTATAACACCATTGTCACTTACAGTCAACTAGATTCCTAAAGACCCTATGCTTAGGTCAAGTATTTGCGACGGGTTGTTGAGTGCCCAATCACATGCGTTAAAGATTTCTTGTGGATCCAACTTGCTATATCCTGTGACATTTGCAACCATGTTGGTGTCAATCAAGCCGGGCTTGACATACAAAATTTTGGGACTAGTTTGTTGCACTAGTCTAAGTTGATGAACAGCAGTATCCAATGCTGTCTTGTGTGCGAGATATGGATACACTCTTGGCTGAACAGCATCTACCATTCTACTACCAACAGCAATAATGGTCCGGTCTTGTCCTTGCCAGGCAACCCATAATTTATACAGTAGAACAGTTTGCGCAAATCCAGCAAGGCTATCTCTCTTGCTGGCATCATATGCATTGTTAACAAACACATCACAGTCCACACACTCGTTGACAATTTGGTCAATTCCCTGGTCAGTGGAAATATCATATCCGTTGCTTCGGCTAAAGCCACGTACATCATGACCTTGTTTGACCCAACCTTGGTATAATGCTTGACCAATTCCTTGTGTGTGTCCAGTGATGGAAATCTTCATTAACAATCCTTATAAGTTGGCGGAAGTGGTGAGATTCGAACTCACGGCTCCTTTCGGAGCGACAGTTTTCAAGACTGCTGCCTTAAACCAGGCTCAGCCACACTTCCAAATTAGAAAAGTCTGGGATTTTACCCCCAGACTTCATCATACTTTTTCATTGCTAATTGTCTAGCTAGCCATAATCTAAAATTTACATAATCTGATAAAACAATATTTTCATGAACTATTTTACCAAAATTACGTGCTCTTAGATTACGACCAAGGGCGACTTCGTCATCGATAACAAAGTCACCTTCATCTAGATCACTTCGCAGCCGGAGTAGCGGCCTTGGCGTCTGCTTTAGGTGCGTCTTTCTTAGCAGACTCACTTTTAGCAGGCGTTGCTGGCGCAGTAGCGGCAGGGGCCGGTGCTGTAACAGCAGGCTTGGCATCAGCTTTCTTTTCTTCTTTCTTGGCAGGTTCTGCGGCGAAAGCGGTAACTGCAAATGCAGTAGCGATCAATGTTGCGACTAATTTCATGATAAGTTTCCTTCTATGTTACGTAGAATTTATATCCTACACATATATAACGCTTTAGTATCAAGTTTAGTTGACACATTCTGAATAACTTGGCCCGGCCACTAGGAATCGAACCTAGATTGATAGCTTAGAAGGCTACTGTATTATCCATTATACTATGGCCAGATTGTCACATTGTAGGACCGTTGCCGTTCCTAAAACCCACACTACCACCTTCTGCTTCGATGCGCTTGATCACATCTTCAAACAAGATAGGTGCAAAATCAGTTTGTTCCACACATACACAATGATAGCGTGTATCAATCTTGGACTCAAATGCGTCAAACGGATCTTCATACATCACACGAGTGGCGTGCAAGTGTCCGTGAATGTTAACACCAAACCTACCCAAACTTGCTGTGTGAATAGGAATATGTGAAAGAATCATTCCGTTCATGACATGGTATGCTCGCAACTCACGAAAGTACTCACGATACTCATTGTCGCGGAAGATGTCATGATTGCCACGGATCAACACCTTGTCCCCGTTCAACCGACCCACTGTCTTTAATGCTCGGCGATTAATAACAACATCTCCCAAATGGTAAACTTTGTCATTGGGACGCACACGGTCGTTCCAACGTCGAACCATCTCCTCATCCATTTCATCTGGATCAGTCCATGGACGTAATTTTACTTCAGGATCGTTGGGATGAGTGAAGCGGCACACACCAGCGTGACCAAAGTGCGTGTCGCTGACCAAAAATACTGCTGGCATAGTGCCCTCCTTTCTTAATTTTTACGTAGTTTAGCATAAATCCCATAAGCTGTCAAGATCGCAGTGAGACTCAGCAAAGATAATGAAATATTACTATTTAAGAATATCATCCAAGATCCTTCGGAGATTGACAGGGCTCGTTTCAAGTATTCCTCAAAAAGTGCGCCAACTACAAAACCCATGGCCATTGGAGCCGGTTCACATTCCAGTGCTTTGAGTAGATATCCAATTATAGTAAACGGTATCAACAGCAGTACTGAGAACCATTGATTGTTGATATAGTATGTCCCGGCAACGCAAATCACAATCACCGTGGGAAACAAAACCCATCTTGGAATTTGCAACAAGCGCACCCACAGACCCACCATGGGATAGTTTAAAATCACCAACATGATGTTACCAATCCACATAGACACAATCAATCCCCAGAACAATGTTGGGTTGCTAGAAATTGCCATGGGCCCTGGTTGTATGTTAAACGACATCAGTGCCGCCATCATCAAGCTCATGCTACTGGTAGTGGGAATACCCAAGCTCAACATGGGAATAAAGCCTGTTTGTGCGCTGGCATTGTTGGCACTTTCAGGACCAGCAACACCTTCAATTGCACCCTTGCCAAACTCCCAGGGAGTCTTTGACATTTTCTTTTCGATTGCGTAGCTGGCAAATGAACTTACAATACCACCAGACCCGGGAATCAATCCCAAAAATGATCCCAAGGCTGTGCCACGCAAAATAGGCTTCACTGATTTGTTGAGTTCTTCTCTTGTTGGATACAAGTCTGAAATCTTGGGAATTTCTACTTTTTTTGGAGTCTTGTCATGCAACATGCTGTACAAAATTTCGCTGAGTCCAAATACCCCCATGGCCAAGATTGGAAAAGGCAACCCATCATATAATTCAGGAATGCCAAAGTCAAATCGCACAACACCAGAATTTACGTCGGCGCCAACCATGCCCAGCAAAAATCCTATGATAACCACACCTAGGCCTTTGAGTAATGAACCATTGCTGAGTGCCACAGCAGATACTAGCCCCAGAGTCATTAGTGCTGTAAATTCCGTTGGGCCAAAAATATATGCAACTTTGGCCAATGGCTCGCCTACCAAGGCGACCAACACAGTGGCCAAAGTACCGGCCACAAATGAGCCCAGGGCCGCAACTGCCAAGGCCGCACCACCGCGCCCACGACGTGTCATTTGGTACCCGTCAATGGTCGTAACCACCGACGCTGCCTCCCCGGGCATGTTCAACAGAATACTTGTGGTTGATCCTCCGTACTGCGTACCATAATAGATACCAGCTAGGAAAATAATTCCAGTGGCAGGATCTCCCAGAGTATAGGTCAGCGGCAATAAAATAGCAATGGCTGACAGCGGACCAACTCCGGGCAACATGCCAACTATGGTCCCAATGAACACCCCCAGAAAACACCAAAGCATGTTCTGCATTGATGATGCAACACTAAATCCCAGTGCAAGATTGTTTATGATTTCCATTTTTTATAAACCCCAATGCTTGCAATCAAAATACCCAGGATCATTAATCCTGTTGAAAGGATAGCAGGAAAGTAACCGGGACCCATGGAATGTGATGTACCAAACGCATAATTGCGTGAGTAGTAATTAAAAAACAAACCCATTGCTAGGTATAGTATACCAGTGATAATATCTTTCATAGATAGATTGTAACAGAGTAAATGTAAAAAGTCAACTAATCAGACACAGGAATAAAATTTTTATCAATGTGTTGCAGATATTCCAAGTATCTGGCCGAATTTGGGATTGGGTATCTTAGTTCGGCAGCTCGTTGTCTAAATGTAAGATCTCGCATGATGCGTTCTCGAACAGTCAAATCTGGATTGTTGACGTTGACCCAATTCAACATTTTCATTTGTTGACTGTCAGTTTCGACAATTTCAATACCCAGGTGAGCCGCATCATTGTATATTGGTGTGTTGGTATACATACTAAACACTCCGGAAAAGTTTAACGATATAATTGTGTTATCAATTAAGTAATGTTGATAGCGTTCAAGCATGCGCAAGGTCTGCTCAAAGTCATCTCGTGTCTCTGTGGGATAACCCACAAACAACAGCATGGTGTTTCGTATGCCGTACTTTTGACACATCTCAAGATGATAGTCCAAGTCATCGTTTGTAAACTTTTTGGCCATTTGCATGCGCAAATTGTCACTGCCGGTTTCAACGCCAATTGCTAGGCTTTCACATCCAGCGGCAGCCATGGTCTTGAACAAATCTTCTTTGTGTGTGTTGCGTGGACGTACAATAAACAGTCCATTGTAACTCATTTTTTCTAGGCTGGGCGTTTTTTCTTTTATACAAACAACTTCATCATTGAAGTCTCTAAAACTTTTTAAACTGCCATTGATCAAACTGTCTACAATGGTAAAATTAACAGCACCTGTTTCTTTGTGCAATTGCAAAATCTCTTCGGCAACCAATTTACCACTTCGGTATCTAAACTTGGGCCACACATTGATCACATCGCAGAAACTGCATGCCCGAACACATCCACGGCTGGTGCTGACACTGAGTACTGCTTTTTCTTTGTATTCAAGGTTGTGGTAAACATCAAGGTTGATTTTTTTATAACTTGGCTTGACGTAGTGACGATCTAGATCATCAATCTGTGGAACCCAAGATTCTCCAAAACGGTCAGTGCGGCTATTGAGTCCCAGCAGTGTTCTCTCTCCCTGCAAGAATCGAACCAGTACTTCGTCACCTTCGCCAAGTACATAATAGTCTATTAGATTTTTCTGTGCTAGTTTTTTACCATTTGTGACCTTGGCAGTATCCTCGGACTGAATACCAGGTCCGCCAGCAATGATCTCTGCCGAGCATCCACTACTACGAATTTTATCAAGAATGATTTTTGCCAGCGGAAACTGCATCCAAGAAAATAACGACACCATGATTATGTCTGGGCCGTAGTCTTGTATTTGTTTTAGTATGATGTTTGCGATGGGATCTGATAGTTGTTGTAGTCTATCAAAGTCGTTTAGCTTGAGTGCATTGTGTACACGATTGTAGTCTTCTCTATGTGTGTGCAACAGCATTTCGGTGTTGATGCTCAGTGCTTGGTAATCCAAGTCAAGGTGCTCACATACTCCGCACATAAAGGCCAACGAAGCCGCTGGCTTGTCGGGATTGGTAACATCAATGGCTAAACAAGATACTCGCATGTTATTTTATGTCCGATTTTTCTAGTTTTTCTCTGACCTGGGCAAGCTCTTTTAATATGTTAACAGCACTGTCGGGCCCGAGTTGAGTGGACCATGCATATTGAAAGTCTTGATTGTACTCAGCTTCCTGCAAAATCTTTTGATCCAGTGCCCATGTCACAACAGGCGAGCCAAATTTAAATGTCCACGTGCCATTGGGCCCAAAGTATCTCGACCCTGGATGCACTTGACCATGAAACTCAAAGCACGAGTGCTTGTCGAAAATATAGTCAGGTAGTCGTGCGCTACGCACCCGGCCACCTATGATTTCTAAAACTTGATCCTTGAGGATTTGATTGTTTTCAAACACCATGTGATGGTTTTCTTTGCCATAGCGTTCAACGGTCAGTGTATTGAATTCTTGTACACTGTCAATTGCAATTGTGATATCTTCAACATCTTGTGTAAAACTGTGATCGCACACTAGATTTCCGTTGACGCATATCCGTGCTTTTGGATAACCGTTGCACTCATGACTGCGAAATGTCAATGTTAAAGTATCTGTCATAGTTATAGTTAAGGCTACTGCCGTGTGTTTAAAAGTCAAACCATGTTACCTAGGGTACCAACCTAGAGTTTGACTTCCCTTGATCATGCTCATCTGGGTGCCACCCAGTTCAACCATTGGTTGCAGAGGATTGGGGTAGTGTACGTCCCTTGGCAGTTAGGGAAGTTGGCTAGACATCTTTCTTTCACAGCCTTAACTATAAGCATTAGGGTTTTACCATTAAGTCTAAATCGCGTATTTGTTCAATAATTTGAGCATTGTCCTTGGTGCTTGTTGGTATTGTAACAGGCATAGGAGAAATTTGCAACTCTTTGTACAATTGATTTTTGTATCGTTTGGCTAGTTGTTTTTTGCGTATATCAACCACTTGCCAATTTACTTCACTTACATTTTTGTTGGCAGTGAAGTCTAGATTAAATCCCATGCCAGCAAACCAAAATGTTGACGTTCCATTGATCTTGTTGCTCATGGTTTTGTAAGCACTGAGCTCCATAAACTCTTTGGTCAACGCTTCGCATTCATAGTAGTTGGTGTAGTCGTTTTCCCAGACAAGTCTATTACCTGCTTTGGCATCAAATCCACTAACATTGCTGTCAACTGTTTTAGTATCACCTAGCAAACGATAGCCATACTTGCCAGGATCTTTGTCAAATTTGCTGGTATAGCTATTGCCAGGTTGCATGAGTCTAAACGCATGAAAAACATAGCTGTCCAATTTGATGTCGCCACTGATACAACGATTGGCAGTTTCACGCATGCTATCAATGGATTCCTTGGGCAAACCAAAGATAAAACCTCCATGCAACATTACCTTGTTGCCATAGCGTTCTTTTATAGTGTTGATGGCTTTGACAATACGTTCTCGATTGCCGCCCTTGCCAATTATTTTTCCAGTTTCTTCGTTTAGTGTTTCAACACCAAACATGTAACCACGACAGCCACTCTCATACAGCAAGTCAATGTGATGAGGATGAGCTGCCAGCAAGTCAACACGCATTGTGGCCCAGTATTCAAGATTAAATGGTAGTCGTTTGCTGAGACGATGCATCATCTCAACTTTTTGTTCACTGTCATTGTATGTGTCATCAACAAACAAATAACGAGTTACACCCCACCGCTCATAGTTGTCCATGAACTCGGTGTACAATGCTTCTTCACTCTTGATAAAATCCAGTTTCTTCTTGCCGTTCAATGGGTAGCTACAAAATCCACATTGGAAAATGCATCCACGTGCAATCTCAGTCATTAGTGTTTCGCCAGGCATGATCACATCGTGGCTTTCATAACGCATGATGCTGTTGGCAAAATCATAACCAATGGCTTCACGATCATCAACGATAACAGGACCAAACAAACTTTTGCGAGTGTTTGAGAGTGGCACATTGTATGCCAAGTGACGTGCTAGATCAATAACTGAATTATCAGAATAACCAATTACTACATAATCATAATCTCGAGCGTACTCACGGTCCTGGGCATCTGGGCCACCAAGCACAAATTTGCACTTGGGATTGATACCCTTGACCAGTGATTTGATCTCAGCATTGTAATGCAACCCATGTGGCAAAAACGATCCCCACTCCTTGGGTCCATAGCTGACACCACCTTTGTTGTGGGTAAAACCCAAGTCAACAGTGGAACTGATATTCTTGTACACAAATGGACTTGTCCCAATGAACAAGGTATTTTCATTCACCATTTGCGACAACATGTTTTTGAGTTCGTCAATACTAAAAACGTGCAAGTGATTTATTACTGCAACCTCAAATCCAGCGTTGCGTAATTCACATGCAACTTTACTCACCCCAAACATCTTAGATAACAAGATGGGATCAGTTATGTCAGTGAGCATTATAATATTGGGTTTAGAATTGTCAAACATATTGTGTATTTAACGCAAAAAAAGGTTGCACTGCAACCTTTCAGACACTTTGTTTAAACTAAGTTTAAGCAACGTATGGTGTGTACTCGATCCCAGTAGTAGCAAGACCAACCAGGCCAATAGTGGTTTCAAACGCTGGCAATTCGCTTGCGGCCACCAAAACATCTGCTTGACTTAAATTGCTATTGTGCATCCATGTTGTGTATGCTGTAACTTGAGAAAATGTAGCATCAGTACCAAAAACATTTTTATAAACGTGCTTGATGAATGTTTCATCGCTTACACCACCGGCGTCAGTTTTGTAAGTGTCTGTGGCCAACAATGCTGTTGCTAGTTGTTTGTTGGTCCAACCTGCGTCAGCAAGATAGATACCGACACCTTCATAGGCTTTAGTAACATCTGCTGTACCTAATGCGGCTGCTAGCAATGCGTATACATCACCAGCACGACCAGCGGCATCATAAGCAATGGCTTTGTCTGTGAACACAACACGCTCGTGGTCAGCAAGGTTAAATTCCATGTTGCTAACCAAAGTGCTGGCTAACTTTACATTGTCGGCAGTTTTAGTAAGAGTGTATTCTGTGCTAGCACCACCCATGGTGTAAGTGTCAACACCTGTGGTACCTGTTACATCCACAACAACATCAACTGTACCATCACCGATGCGGCCTGTGCCTACTACACCAAATGTAGCAATCTTACCTGCTGTACCAACTGTGGCAACTGTAATGATCAAGTTGTTAGCACTTGTGCCACCCAATGCTGTACCAGCAAGAGTAATTGTATCGCCGGCAACATAGCCATGTCCTGCGCTGGCTGCTAGTGAATCTAATACAACGGAATAAACTCCGTTAGTTTTTGTAACATCAAATGCGGCATCGGCGCCGGCACCACCAGTGATACCTGTAACATTTTGGTATGTAGTGTTAACTGCTTTGTCTTTGATAGTAATTGTTGTAGTCATAAAGTTTCCTTGTTAAATGATATATTATATGGTTTCTACTGAGTTTTGTCAAGAATCCACAAATTTTATTTAACCATATTAAAGAATTCTGATTACAAAATGCTTTAATATAGCCAGGGCCGTCCCCTGACTGCTCATTTTACTCCTGCGTTTCCGCCACAGTTTCAATCCGAGACTCCGCCCGTTCACTGCATGTTTATAGTGCGCAGTATGGTCCTCGTTACCATGTTTAACACTTGCGGTCATCATCTGTCATTCTGGACAGATTCGCGCTTTGCTATCGAATAGTACATTGCACTGGCACGTTCAAACTTGTCTTTGATCAGTTTCTTGAGCTGATCTTGGCTCAAAGTATGCTCACGTGTGTACTTTTCTTGTTGTTGTTTGCGTTGTTCTTTGGTTGTTTCCATAGTTAAAAAATAAAAAACCCTAGAATCTTTCGAGTCTAGGGTCTTTGTAGAATAGTACTAGCGAATTCTACTTGGACCCCGCGTCACGATCAATATATGATGTATTGAAGGATTCAACAGGCGATGAACCACAAGGTTTTTGTAACCCTTGTGGTGATATCATTGATCTGAATAAGTTCATGATTGTGTTATATTATAGAGTATCTATTTATACCTTGTCAAGGATATTGGCAATTTACTTGACCAACCACTCTTCTACTGTGTCACTGATGTCACGCAGTTTGATCCAACCAGCTCCTGTAACTTGTCCTTTGCGCAAACGCAACTTGCCCATGAGTCCCACTGGCGCCCACTCAGGACGTTTGCTTCGTGGAACATACTTGATATCTGGGTTGTAGGCAGGATTCAAAACTGGACGCACAAGTTTGTTGCCTAATCCATCTACTGTGGTCATTACAGCAGAATCTGGAACACCACTGGTGTCTTCAAAGCTGGCCACCGAGTGATGTTTACCTTTCTCATCAGTCCAGTTGTAGGCATGATATTCTTCAGTGAGCACACGCCCCCAATCATCGTGTAAGTATTGACCTGCCCAGGCCAGTTCAGCGCCGTCACCCACTATTGATGGATTAGCAGATACCACTCCCAACACCGTGTCTCCTTGAACAGCTGGACGTACACGGTTGCCATCTAGTGCTACAGAGATACCGACACGATCTTCGCTGTTGGGGTTGCCGTCTGCCCACTCAAAATATTCAGCATAGTCAGCACCAGGTGCAGTTACACTGCCAGCATAAAACACATTGCCATTGCCACGCACTTCAAACACTACATCGTTTTGACTGTAGCTTCTAATTTGTACAAAGTCTCCTGATGATGGTCTAGCTGTTACTCCCTGAAACACAGCACCAGTAAAAGTCATGTTAGTGGCGTAACCACCGGTGCCTATACCAAGCCCCGGTATGTTGTTGGTATGCCATCCAAACACTCCGCCGCCGCCAGTATTACCGTAGTCAATGCCAATAATTGCGCCACCTGCTGGTCTATTACTACCTGGAGTTGTGGGGTCTGCACTGCCTTCTACTACGAATCTTTGATTGTAAAACTGGTGAGCATAATCGTATGGCGTCGCCGAAGCTTCATTAACTGCGATCTGCACTACTGGTTCTTGAAATCCTGGCAATGTTGGATCTGCATAAAAAATACTTGCGCCTGCTGTTGTAAAATTGTAGGCTTGACTGATTATGCCGTTGGTGAATCTCTTTAAAGAAGTAAATGTTTGGGGAACAGTTAATCTAGCCACTGTTGAGTCAACAGTAATAGTTCCAGCTGTGGTAATTTGTCCGCCCAGTAGACCATCGCCGGCTGTGACTGCATAAACAGTTCCACTACCACCCCCACCACCGCCACCACCACCAGGAACCGGAGCATCGTTGAGCTTGATGATCCAATTGGCAGACAAATAAGGCGGCAAGTTGCTATTGGTTGCAGGTTCACCCACGGTACTGGTCCAGGAATAGTAACTGGCATCCCCATGATCTTCGGGGCCCTCGCCTATAAACGGTAAATTGACATTTTGCAGCCGTGGACTATTTATTCGTGGTTCCGTATCGCCTTGGTTGTTGGTATTCCAGCTGGCCGGAATGCCTGGGGTACCTCTGTTTAAATTATCATTGCTGACAAAAAATCTTGCCCCGGTAGCGGGATCAACAAAGTCGTGTCGGTGAGCAATCAATTTGGCATCTGCGGCACCTCCAGTGCTGCCTGCAGGATAACCAGCACTGGTACCAATCCCAAATTTTCCCCGGAAGTCTGGTAGGTTAAATGAGGTAGAACCATCACCTGCACCAAATGTGGTGCCTATACGTTGAAACAGTGTGGCATAGGTAACACGACTCACAGCCGAACCATCACATATTGCCCAGTTGTCCGGTGGAGTTAACCCACCCCAGATTTTTATTGATCCTGCCAGTTCTACGCTGACAATCGTGCCGCCGCCACCCCCGCCAGTGGACGAGATGGTCACAGAACCATTGTTTTCGTTGACAATGATGTTGTTGCCAGCAATGATTGATGTTACCCCAGTATTGGTAAGCACGCCAGTATTGATACCAAGTCCGGGACCAATCTTGACCCCGCCCAGCGTTGTACTACTGGCAGTTGGTAGTGTATAGCTTGAGCCGCCTCCGCTGGCAGTGGAAGTAATAGTAACCACACCATTAGAGCTAGACAGCGAGATATTTGTACCAGCAACTAGCCTGGTAACCCCGGAATTAGTAATAGTAAGGTTGGCATTGGTGCCCGATAACGATATACCGGTACCTGCTTGAATATTTTTAACGCCAGTGTTGGTCACGGTGACATCGCCGTTAACGTTGTTGACGCTTACACCCTCCCCGGCATTTAGCTGAGTTACTCCGGTGTTGGTAACAAGGATATTGCCAGCACCAGTGATTGGACTGCCGGACACACCAATGCCAGGTCCTGCTGTGATGCCAACTGATGTTACATTACCAATGCCGGTACCGCCTGTGTAGGAAATAGCAATACCGTTGGCAGTGCTGTTGACCACAATTGGTGAAGTGCCGGACACAAATGCTCGAACCAAACCAGATCCGTTACCAACCAGGATCTGACCAGCAGAATAGCTACTGTAGCCAGTGCCACCGTTTTGATAGGCAACAACTCCTGACACATTGGTTGCAATTCCCGATACGTTACCAATCAGGTTGGCAGCTATTGTTCTAGCTGAAAAATCGCCGCTGGCATCACGTGCCACAACCTTGCTGGCAGTGTTGATTGAAGTTGCATCAACTGCCCAGGTTTGATTGACAGCCCCACTGTAATTTGTACCAGTCAAGTAGCTGCCGGCAATTAGTTCACCAAGATTGACAACAGTGATATTGGCAGTACCATCAAATGGTACACCATTGATTCCACGTGCAGTTTCAAGCTTTGTGGCCCGGGTTGCGACCCCATTTAACACGGCTGTACTGCTGAGATTGATACCTTCAACCAGACTGGTGAACCCAGTGGGTGCCTGGGATGGCAGTATTGTGAAATTGTCTGCGCTGGAAATGGCAACAATGTTTCCGTCAACTGTGCATTCAATCACTGCATGGGCAACATTGCCCACATCATTCAAAGAAGCACTCACCCAGCGTGTAGTAGCAAAACCACTGACTCCATCGGGGCCAATCAGGCTCCACCCAGTCCCATTGTACACAAAAAATTGACTGGTGTTGCTGTTAAAATATATTTCGCCTGCGATCACAGCACTTGGCGCAGTTGTGGCCACTGTGACTGCATTCACTGGCACCCATCCTAGGCCTGTACTGGTTGGGCCGTATACCTTGATACGAGATGTTGTGGGATTAAACCAAAGATCTCCTGTGGCCGGATCAGGTGGTGATGTGGTTGCCACTGTTAACCCGCTCACAGTTTTCCAAG